>MDTE01052952.1_pt1 | contig 294487 bp, 281 predicted proteins | sample 811231 | NCBI WGS metagenome assembly MDTE01 (sample SAMN05326651, study PRJNA326480) | marine metagenome | isolation source: seawater | place: Indian Ocean: Red Sea | collected 2010
CCAATGCTCCAAGCCATGACATTCAAGCCATTTCTGTTTTGAACCAGATTCTAAATAACCGACATAGTTCCCACGCGGATGCAACGGCTGGCCAGCCCAGTTAGCACAGGAAAGCAAAGGCGCTTCAATTTTTGAAAAATCAGCTAATCTTTCTTTATAGAAATCATCGTTAAAAGGATGAGCTTCATAGTCTAAGGCAATATTACTGCGGTTTTTCTGAAGTTCTTTATCTGTAAGAGTATTGGGTCCCGCTACTAGCTCGCCCGTAACGCGACTTTTGTAGCCTCTCTTACCTGCACCATGTTGGACAGTACTAATTCGATTATCATACCAGTTACGGGAATATGAACTGTATATGCCTCCATGATAAACCATTTCCCGATAAAAATCGCTTGCACCTTCCCAAACACACATTGCTGCCAGATGTTTTGGCCTCAAAGCAGCTACCTGCCATTGGTTAATCGCGTAGTAAGAAATCCCGGCCAATCCTACTTTTCCATTTGACCACATTTGTTGGCCCGCCCATTCAATGCAATCTTTAAAATCCTGGGCCTCTCTTAGAGATAAATGATATAAATGTCCCGGTGAACGACCAGAACCACGTGAATCTACCCGAATGCAAATATAGTTGTCGGGCACCCACTGTTCGGGATCTACCACTTCCCAGTTCTGATGAATATTTGTAGAGCCTGCAATCGCTTCGGGATGGTCAGTAGACAAAAGCTCCCAGGCATTCGGGTAGCCTTCTTGAAAAGCAAGATCTTTCGCATAAGTTCCATAAGAGATCAGAATTGGATATTTCCCTGCCTTGACGGGCCTATAGACATTTGAACGTAAGACCACCCCATCGTCCATCGTTATGGGCACATCCCACTCAATACACATTCCCTCCCTAGTGTCGCTCCACGAACCATTTTCTTTTCTGTTCCTTGGTCTACGCAGTAAAGACTTGTCCATTTTTATCTCCTAAAAAAAGTCCTGTAATGATCAATAATAAATATTAAACTTTCTTATTCAGGATCAGTATCTTGCATGGACGCCCTCTCACAAAAAGATCCAAACCATTGACTTAATTTAGGTCTATCCGAACGCCATTCGATTTCGCTAAAACGGAAATCCCGATATGCCAGAGCACAGGCCACTGCTATTTGTCCAGCACTGACAGGCCCCTCTAACTCATCTGTATTGCTTTCCAATAAATCGAGAGATTTTGTAACTGTTACCTCTTGTCTTTGAATAAATTTATGTGATTGTGTAGGCTCTTCATGAAACAAGTTTTCAACTCTAACACCAACAGAAGCATCCATGATGCCGTCTCCTGCACCAATCAGCCTTAAATTCTTCCAACGAATTTCTCCTTCGTTCGGATATAAATTAATTGCTGGATTCAATGAAGCAAAGTACTCACAAATAATTGATGATTGAAATAGATTGTGGCCGTCATCTCTTTCCAACGCGGGTACTTTTCCTAGAGGAGTAATATCCCGGTATCCCTCCGGGTCAGTCCAAGGAGCAACTTCTACCTCTTCAACTAATTCTGAAATATTCGCCTCCCTCAATGTTACCCTGGTTTTTCTCGCATAAGGTGAGGCCGCTGCATGATAAAGCTTCATAATTGTATTTCCTTCATTCATTACCCTAATATTACTATACTGGGATCTTATGTGATTTTTTTTTATCTTACAGATGATATATGTTATCCATATTAATATGGACAGTACAAACGTTCCCACAAAATCCAACTCATCCTTAATGCCTTTCACTTTTCGGAGCTTTCGATTCCAATGGTCGGCCGACTTAGGAACATCTTGGGCTTTTGAAATGGAGACCATTATACTCGGATGGTACATATTGGTAGAAACAGAATCAGTTTTTTTACTCACTGTTTTTGCTTCATTGCAATTTGTAGGAACTCTGATTGCGCCACTATTTGGCGTAATTGCAAATCGCAGGGGATATAGAAATTCTCTTTGCCTACTTAGGGCAATTTATACTGCACAAGCCCTATTCTTAATGATTTTAGCTGTTAGCGGTATGTTATCACCCATTTATGTGTTTGCAGTAGCATTCATTATGGGTATCTTTAGGCCGTCTGACTTGGTAATGAGGTATGCTCTAGTTGGCCAGACAATTCCTTCAAAAATACTTACGAGCGCGATGAGCATCAGCCGTTTAACAACTGACTCAGCTCGTGTTGCGGGAGCTCTGGCAGGTGCAGGCACAGTTGCCCTTCTAGGAATGGGTTCCGCTTATATTCTTATCACAAGCCTTTATGCAGCAAGCCTTTTATTGTCTTTCGGCATATCAAAAGCAGGTATAGAAAATGTTCGAAACACCCCTGAAGATGATACCACCTCTTCAAGAAGTGCTTTGAAAGACCTCAAAGAGGTTTTTATATATACGGCAAGAACACCACACTTACTAATTGCTATGTGCATAGCATTTTTAGTCAATTTATCAGCCTTCCCAATCACAGCTGGATTACTTCCCTATGTCGCAAAAAATATTTTTCAAACAAATCAGACAGGGCTTGGATACCTAGCAGCTAGTTTTTCTTTTGGAGCCGTAATTGGTTCATTAATATGTGCAAGACTAGGGAACAGAGCAATGAGTGGTCGTATGATAATTATATTTTGTTCCAGCTGGTATATGTTGTTACTTTTATTTTCACAATCTTCAACTCTAGAAACAGCGATTCCCATTTTAATTTTAGCTGGTTCGGCCTGTTGTCTTGGACTAGTTCCTATGTCAGCGATGTTGGTAAGAACATCCAATGTAAACTTCCGTGGGGGCATTCTTGGATTAAGAACGCTTTCTGTTTATGGACTGCCAATAGGGTTACTTATTTCGAGCCCTCTAATAAGTTCTGTTGGATTTGAAATCATGGCAATTATCTATTCATTATTTGGCCTCGCTGTAATCGCCTTAATAATGCTCTTCTGGCATAAGCATATATGGGCAGTCGACTCACCTCCAAATATAAGATAATTACATTCGTTTAATCTATAAGCTCCAATTTGAACAAAGAAGTATTAGGAAAGAAATAAATCATGGTTAATCCTTTTGCAGATCAAAGACTATTTATGAATGCATGTGATCAGACAACAGATGGAAAACCTGATGAAGAACAATATGCTCTTTATCGAAATCTAATTGCAGAAGAGGTACAAGAACTTAACGATGCTGTAGCGAATGATGATCGAGTAGAACAATTAGATGCACTAATAGACATTCTAGTTGTTACAATTGGAGCTATTCATTCAATGGGTGCTGATGCCGAAGGAGCATGGAATGAAGTACTCAAAACAAATCTTTCAAAGATTGATGAAACAACAGGAAAAGTGATAAAAAGAGAAGATGGGAAAGTGCTAAAGCCAGAGGGGTGGGAGCCACCCAATCTAGTTGAATTTCTTAACACTAAGAATAAATCCTGAGAGAGAATTCTCAGACTAAAAAAATATCGTTGAAAGTCTATGAAGACAAAAATAACAATATTTTCTCTGGTTTGTTTTTATCTTCTGTTTTCTGGAACTGTGATTTGTGAAACGATTTCTCCAAATGAATTAATCGTGGATAATGGAGTATATTATAGAAAGTATTCTGATACGCCCTACACAGGTTCAGTTGAAGGTCAGGGTCATTACTACACTTACGAAAAAGGAGGTTACATAGATGGCAAAAAAGCCGGTGTCTGGAGATACTACCATCTAAGTAATCAATTGTGGACAAAGGGAACTTTCAAGAATGGTATCGCTGATGGATCATGGGAATGGTATTTAAGCGACGGTAAACCCTGGAGTCGGGGTTTCTATGAAGATGGTAAAGAGACTGGGCTTTGGAAGTTTTTCTACGATAATGGGAATTTACGCTCAAAAGGCATTTACAAAGATGGTTTACTGCATGGTTTCAGAGAAAAATATTCAAAAAGTGGTAATTTGGAAATAAAAGAATATTGGAATATGGGCAAAAAAGTAGATTAAAATAGTGATTTTATGAGATACATTTTTTAATGTTTTACATAAGATATATAAAATAACTACATGTTTATATTATGTATTATACATCCTTTCTCCAGGGTATTGGCCTCTCGCCAACTACACTTGTCCGCCATATTAAACGACGGTGTAAATCAAGATCATAATCAGTAGCTGTATGTAATAAACCCCTATTGTCCCAAATTAATAGATCACGCACTTTCCATTTATGCCGATAACTATAGTTATTTATTGTAAAGTCATAGAGTTCATTAATGAATTCCAATATGTTGTTGCTTTCCTCAAGAGAAACTCCCTCAACACCGATACAATCACCTGTATTTATATACATTCCTTCTCGACCTGTATCAGGGTGAATCCTTACCGCCGGCTGAACAACATCTGGGGTCTGATCCTTTTGATCTTCTGTGAGAGGCTCTACATTGACTCTTTTTGAGTAAAGATGTGGATAGCTGTGAACAGTTCTAATTCCTCGTAAACGGTCTTTCTCCTCTTCTTTAAGCGCATCCCACGCCTGGTAGAGGCTAGCATAAAGAGTATCTCCACCTTCTGATGGAACCTCAAGACCATACAAAATTGTATATGAAGGAGGAACCTCCATATAGGTTAGGTCTGTATGCCAACCAAAGCCTTCTCTTCTGTTCCCAAGTGGTTCTCCATTCTCAACTATATTCGATAAAACATAAATATCTGGATTTTCTGGCAGGGAAAACTGTTGCAGGACATGAGGAAGCATTTCTCCAAAAAGACATGTAAAGTTAACCAATTCATCAGGACTTAATTGTTGTTCTCTAAAACATAAAAGCTGATGTTTGTGTAAAGCTGCTTTTATAGCATCTAAAGAAACCTCATCCCCTATATTTCTAACATCCACGTCAGTGATTTCTGCTCCCAAATGTTTGCATAATAGGCTCAGATTTAGTTTTTCACGGTTATCATACGACATATCTCAGACCTTGTTCTCATCGACTCACACAGATCAAAGTAAACAAACAGGAATAAAAAAAATAACAAATACAATGACTAAACTTTCATGAAACCCTAACATCATCAATAAGCAACTGTACGTCTTCTCTTCCCTGCCATTGATTGATACGTATTTTTCCAACAACATGCAGTGACTGGCTTTTTCCTAGTAAAAGTATATCTCCCAGCCCTTCACCAATAACACGAAATGCAATGGCATTTAGTTTATTCTTATTTTCATCCGACAAAATGCAGCGCAGGTGATTATCTCCAACAATATCTGCCTTTACTACTTTTACATTTGGAAACATAAACCTTGGCTCGGGGTTACCTGATCCAAATGGGGCAATCTTTTGAATTTGATTGACAAGTAAAGTATTTGCCCCTCCCAAGGTTATGATTGAATCGATGTCCAAAACAGGTGAGGTATCGATTTTATTAATCACTAAATTGACCTGCTCATAAAAATAGTCCCTTAGAGTTGAGAGTTTCTCACGATTTACAGACAGACCAGCAGCCATTTTATGACCTCCACCTTCGTCAATTATACCTTTCTGTCGTGCACTAATTACTATACTGCCTAGATCAAGATTTGAAATAGAGCGACCAGAGCCTTTTCCTTTGTCTCCATCGAAGGAAATAACAAATACCGGTTTTGCATATTTATCCTTTATTCTACTAGCAACAATTCCGATAACACCCGAATGCCATCCATCTCCCTCTATAATCAGAATAGGCTTATCTTTTTCACCAGACTCTACAATAGATATAGCCTCATTAAATACTGTGCTCTCAATTTTTTTCCTCTCATTGTTAAAAGTGTCAAGCTGGTTCGCAATATACCTAGCCTCATCGATATCATTGGTTGAAAGCAACCGAGCTCCAAGAGAAGACTCACCTACTCTACCTCCAGCATTGACTCTTGGTCCAAGCACATATCCTGCATGATATTCACTAGGCTTTTCATTGATTTTGGCTTCATCAAATAGAGCAGTCATACCAGTATTTGTTCTTCGCGCCATGATCTTAAGACCCTGATTAACATAGGCACGATTTAGACCATCAAGTTTCACAAGATCACATACAGTACCTAGAGCAACTAAATCCAGAAGATCCAGAAGGTTGGGCTCAAATTTATTTTCGTCACAATAGAATCCAGACTCTCTCAAGCTACGGTTTATTGCCACGGCTAATAAAAAGGTCACCCCAACAGCTGCTAAGCGCCCCAAATCACTCTTATCATCTAGCCTATTAGGATTAATTACTGCAAAAGCGTCGGGAAGTTTAGGTTCAGCTACGTGGTGGTCAACAATTATAATATCCAATCCCGACATAGCTCCACTAGCAATAGGTTTGAATGCAGTTATTCCACAATCAACGGTAATTACTACATCTATTCCTTTAGATCTAAGTTGTAATAAAGCCCTTTCGTTGGGGCCATACCCTTCTTTTATTCTGTCAGGTATATAAATTGTTGTAGTAACACCAATTAAATTAAAAAAACGAGCCAATAGAGCAGATGATGTCGCCCCATCAACATCATAATCACCAAATATTGCTATTGATTCAGAATCATTAATTGCCCTCACTAATCGAGAAACGGCTTTCTCCATATCTTTTAGGCTATATGGATCCGGCAACCAGTCCCGCAGAGTAGGATTAAGAAATTTCTCAGCAGAGTCTCCATTAACCCCCCTCAGCGATAATAATCTTCCAACGATTTCCGGCAAGTTGAGTCTCTGCGAAAGCATTAGAGCCAAGCGATCATCACATTCCTTTAAACGCCATTTACGGCCAGTTGCAGATTTGCTTTCCATCGAAGAATGAAAATTTTTTACAAATGTTCCAGTACTCAGTGATAAGCTCATAGATTCGATTTAATCTTTATCTTCAGATTTACGAGTATAATCGTGCCTAGTTGTTATTTCTCGTACTGTACCAGTCATAGATCTCATTACTATAGACTGTGTAATAGCGCTGTTAGTAGTACGTTGCACACCTCGCAAAAGCCCTCCATCAGTTACTCCAGTAGCAGAAAATATCACATCGCCTGAAGCAAGATCATTTATTCCATACACTCGATCAAAATCATCAATCCCCATTTTAGACGCTCGTTCCCGCTCATCGTCATTACGAAAAAGCAATTTTCCTTGCATTTGACCGCCTATGCATTGTAAGGCTGCTGCCGCAAGAACTCCTTCAGGAGCCCCTCCACTTCCTAAATACATGTCCACTCGACTGTGGGGCTGAGATGTTTCTATTATACCATAAATATCACCATCAGATATCTGTTGAATTCTAGCTCCGGCGTTACGAATATCAGAAATCAATTCTTGATGTCTTGGCCGGTCTAACACACAAATCAAAAGATCTTCGACATTAACATTTTTGGCCTCTGCTACTCTTTCTAAATTTTCCTTTGCTGAAACATTGATATCTATAACTCCTTCAGGTAGTCCTCCTCCCACAGCAATTTTTTCCATATACACATCGGGTGCATTGAGAAAGCCGCCATGAGGAGCCAGAGCCAAAGTCGCCATAGCATTTGCATTGGCTTTAGCGGTTAGTGTTGTCCCTTCCAGTGGATCAAGAGCGATATCGATTTTTGGACCACCAATCCCAACTTTTTCTCCAATAAATAACATTGGAGCTTCATCTCTTTCTCCTTCACCTATCACCACTGTTCCATCTATGTTTAGCTTGTTTAGTGCTGCTCTCATCGCCTCTACAGCAGCAGCATCAGCAGACATTTCATCTCCACGGCCTGTCCATCCCCAAGCAGCTATCGCTGCAGCTTCAGTGACCCTTACTGCCTCGATTGCAATATTACGATCCATAACCGCTGTAACAGTATCAGTCATTTTTGAGCAATGTCCTCATTTAGTAACAATGATTAAAGTACTATATTATTGATACGTTCTTTTTAATTTAAATCCTCGATTCTTACCATCGTTGGAGTTTCTATAACACTATCAAGATGATGAATCTTTGATAAGGCTTTCTGCATTGAGGCCTCTATACACTCATGCATTTTCATAACTACGGGCACGGCTTCTGTAACTGAACGACCATGCTGAATCAAAGATTCTATAGAAATATTTTCGTCTCGAAAGACAGCACTTATATCAGCTATAACACCTGGACGATCATTAACCATTAAGCGCACATAATAAGCGCCACGATGCATGCTGATCGGCGCTTCAGGCAATGAACGTAAATCGTTTGTCGAGACTCCCATAGTAGGTGCTTTTCGTTCTAAGGCAATGTCGACCAAGTCGGCTACCACTGCTGAAGCTGTGGGCCCCGAGCCTGCCCCTAGACCCTGAAAAACAGTATCTCCTACAGAATCTCCTATGGCGACAACCGCATTATATGCGCCTTCTACATTAGCGATAGGAAAACTCTGACCAACCATACAGGGGTAAACTCTTTGCTCTAGACCATTTTCAGTTAAACGAGCACTACCCAATAATTTTATTCTGTAACCAAGCTCCTCGGCATAATCAATATCAATCAAAGAGATGTGCCTTATTCCCTCTGTGTAAACACCTGAAAAGTTTATTCGACAGCCAAATGCCAGGCTAGCCAGCAAAGATAATTTTTGACCTGCATCTATGCCATCTACATCCATGCTTGGTTCGGCCTCGGCATACCCAAGGCTTTGAGCTTCTTGTAAAACCTCATCAAAACTCTTCCTCTGTTGCCTCATTTCCGTAAGTATGTAATTACATGTGCCATTTAAGATTCCATAAACCCTTTTGATTTCGTTGCCTGAGAGACCCTCTCTTAAAGCCTTAACAATGGGAATTCCACCAGCTATTGCCGCTTCAAAGTTTAAAATCTTTGTGTTTTTTTCAGCTAGTTTTGACAGTTCATTTCCATGAGTAGCCATCAAAGCTTTATTCGCAGTGACGACATGTCGGCCAGAACCTAGAGCCGTTTCACAGATTGATTTTGCAGGGTCTCTTTCACCCCCAATTAATTCAACTATCACATCTGCGTCAGCTTCTCGAGCCATATCAACTGGATCATCAAACCATTTTAAATGATCAATTGCATGGTCTCTTTTTTTTGTTCTATCCCTTGCACTAATTGCCGTGACGAAGATACGACGACCCGTACGCTCCGCCAGCAATTTATTATTTTTCTCAAGGAGTTTGAGGGTTCCTAATCCGACAGTACCTAATCCTGCAATAGCAACGCGCAAAGGTTCCATAAAAATCCACTCCTCACTTCTTAGATGCAGCTATTGAAAAAACATTACCCTGCAACTCGGAGGATACTATTTCGTCGCTATTAGAAAAAAAATTACGAATACTTCGGACTGCTTGACGTATACGTTGTTCATTTTCGACAACAGCAATTCTAACATACCCTTCTCCATTTTCACCAAATCCCAGTCCCGGTGAAACAGCAACGTTGGCATGTTCGAGAAGAAGTTTTGAAAACTTTAAACTACCAAGCTGGTCAAATGGCTTAGGAATTGGAGCCCATGCATACATAGAAGCACTCGGTTTAGGAATATTCCAACCAGCCCTACTCAAACCATCAATCAAGACATCCCTTCGCCCTTTATATATAGCACGAGTTTCAACAACACATTTTTGAGAACCATTTAAGGCAGTTGCTGCAGCAACTTGAATGGGAGTGAAGGCCCCATAATCTAAATAACTTTTTACACGAGCCAGCGCCGCTATTAGTCTTTCGTTTCCGGCAGCAAAACCAATACGCCAACCAGGCATCGAGTAAGTTTTACTAGTGGAGGTAAACTCAACAGTTATATCCCTTGCCCCAGGGACCTGTAATACTGATGGAGGAGGGTTGCTATCATCAAAATATATCTCAGCATAAGCTAAATCAGATAAAATATAAATATTGTGAAAACGACATAAATCAACAACCTCACTATAGAAACTTAAATCAGCAACGTATGCTGTAGGATTTGCTGGATAACATAAAACAAGAGCAACTGGTTTAGGAACAGAATGCAAAATAGCGCGTTCCAATGCAGGGATAAAATCTGAATCTGGCTTTACAGGTAGGTATCTAACAGCTCCATCTGCAATTATGAAACCAAACTGATGAATTGGATACGATGGGTTTGGAACCAAAATTATATCACCCGGTCCAGTAATAGCTTGCGCAAGATTAGCTAAACCTTCTTTTGACCCTATAGTAACTATAGCCTCACGTTCAGGATCGAGACTTACATTGAATCGCCTTTCATAATAACCACACAAAGCCCTTCTCAGCCCTGGAATACCTCTTGAGTTTGAGTATCGGTGCGTTTTGGGATTACGTACTGTCTCAGATAATTTCTCTACGATGTGCTCTGGTGTTGGAAGATCAGGGTTACCCATTCCAAAATCTATAATATCCTCACCATTATTTCGAGCTTCAGCCTTCATCGCATTAACCTCCGAAAAAACGTACGGTGGCAGTCTCGTTATACGGTGAAAATCGTGCTCCATGTCATTTCCTATACGTCAATGCCTAAAATTAAATTAATTTGTTTTGGAATGACCAATAACTTTATACTTTAATTTGTTAGGATAAAATATAGGTATACTATGCACCATAAATCAATTTTTCTTTTTAGGAATCACATCAAATAATCTTATGAAACCATCTAAAAACTTAGCTTTTTCTCTGTCAGCGAATAAGCCTTTTACGACCTTTTCTCTAACGCTAAGTGGAGTTGATTTCGGCCGTGAAGGCACACTAGACAATTTAGGCGTAGACTGCTTCTTAGCTGCAGAGCTTTCAATATTTCCTTTTTGCCTAATTACCTTATGACTATGGGAAGTTACCTCAGTTTGCATAAAACCAAGAAAGTCAAACATTCTAAATTTTGATATCTCGGAACAGCCGCCAATTAAGACAAAAGAAAATAAAAATAATACAGATATCAAACGCCAGGTTAGGCATCGATAGTTATTGATTTGAAATGGCGTCTTATACATTTAGTGAACTCCTATGACACACTTATCTTTATCTTAAACATTTTTACAAGATGTATCTCAACCAAAACTTACTTCAACGCAACATAGTATATTTTCTTAAAATCCTAAATTCTTTTATTCAAATAGTTAAGATTTAGAATTACCAGATTTTATATGATTAGCAGCTAATAGACAGTATGTTCGAACTGATTCCGGCCAATAATTGAGTTCCTCTTCACGTAGCTTTCGCAGCGGCTTTGCAGGAATACCAGCCCACAGCTCCCCAGACTTGACTACTTTACCAGGCGACACAACCGCTCCAGCAGCAACCATTGCTCCAGTTTCGACTATAGCACCATCAAGCACAACAGAGCGCATGCCAATAAAGCACTCAGATTCAAGTGTACATGCATGTATAAGGGCACTATGTCCAATAGTAATATCACTGCCAATTATTGTTGGCATATGAGTGCTACCGTCTTCACGAGGTCCATTAATATGAATAACTGTTCCATCTTGAATGTTCACTCTCTCGCCTATTTCTATAAAACTTCCGGCATCGCCCCTTATTACACAATTATACCAGACGCTCGACTCTGAACCGATCTTAACATTGCCAATAACAGCAGCAGTGTCTGCTATGAACACATCTTCTTCAATAACTGGCATTACACCTAAATATGGCTTTACTGGATTCGACATACGTTCCTCATTGTTCTTAAAACCTACGGGAAAAGTGGCTCTTGTTCTAGACCCATAATTTCATCAAACCCAAACATAAGATTCATGTTTTGAATTGCCTGACCGCTGGATCCTTTAACCAGGTTGTCTATTGCCGTAATCAAAATAACTCTATCTTTTATGCGATCAGCAATTACAGAAGTGACCACAAAGTTGGACCCTCTGACATGTCTTGTAGATGCTAAAACCCCCTCATCTAATGTTCGAATAAAATGTTCTCGTTTATATCTATCTATAAAATTTTGCCTAATATCATCTACTGATATTCCTTTGTTGCAGCGAACATAAGTAGTAACCAACTCACCTCTGTTCATGGGCATTAGATGAGGAGTAAAGTTTACAATAACTTGTCTGCCTAGCGATTTGGTTATTTCCTGTTCAATTTCCGGTGCATGTCTATGATGAGCTACACCATACGGGTGAATTCCTTCAGCAACCTCAGAAAACAATGAAGTCTCTTTAAGTGATCGACCAGCGCCGGTAACCCCTGATTTAGCATCAATAATAATATCATCCGCATCTATCTGATTTTCCTGAACTAAAGGCAAAAGCTGTATTAGTGCAGCAGTCGGATAACACCCTGGACAAGCAACTAAACGGCCTTCAATAATTTCATTTCTATAGAATTCGGTTAAACCATAAACTGCCTCTTTTTGAAGCTCAGGTGCAAAATGTTCATGGCCATACCATTCAGAATATAACTCAGGGCTATCTAATCTGAAGTCTGCTGATAAATCTATGACTTTTATTTTTTCAGGAATTTCTTTTATTACATTCTGGGTAGCCCCATGTGGTAATGCGCAAAACGCAACGTCTATTCCATCCCAGTCAATTTCCTCATTTTTTATTAGTCCAGGAAGACTATTAAACCCTAGATGAGGAAAAACTCTGTCATAAAGCTCACCTGCATGTGAATTAGCAGTTAATGCTCTAATTGCCACAAAATCATGGCGTAGAAGTAATCGAACAAGCTCAACACCTGTATACCCACTAGCGCCCAAAATAACTGCATTTATTTGTTTGTTCACAATTTTACTCTTTGATAGACCCTACTTTGGGCAATCTTAAAAATAGTTATATCTTGATATTAACACGGTAAAACCAATCGTATCACGAATATAATATGAAAATGTTATAAGCTAAAATAATCACTTAGTACCTAGAGAAGTATTGTGTCAAATTTAAATCCAAAATTTACTAAACATAGTTTTTCACATAATTGAATTTAGATATTTTGGCAACCATCACAGAGACCGTGAAGTTCAATATTAGATTTCGCAGCCTTCATTTTCGTTTTTATAGCCAAGTCGGTAACAAACAGAGAGATAGACTCGTCACTCACTTCTTGAACATTCTCACATTTGTCACAAATCACGAATGCAGTAACACCAAGCTTTTCGCAAGACATATGACTACACGCAATAAATGCGCTAAGACTCTCTACACGATGAACTTTACCAATACTTATCAGCTTTTCCAGGGCACGATACACTTGAAGAGGCGCCCGGAATCCTGAGTCACGAAGTTCATCTAAAATCATGTATGCACTTAATGGACCACTTTTTCTCTCTAGCAAATCCATAACTAATTTCTGATTTTCAGATAAATCAGGACTACCATCGTTAAGTACAAGGTTCATCATTCAACTCCCCCTATTGGCTAGTTTGGCAGAATAATCAGCCACTAACGTTATAGCACGCCTCAATGGTAACAATGTTAATACAAACAAGACAAGTGCAGCAGCAATGATGGTTGGCCCAGATGAGGTGTCCCATTGTAAGGAAGAGAATAATCCACAAACAACTGCTATTACCCCTACAACCGTTGATATAATTGCCATTTGAACTGGACCACTTGAAACATTACGTGCGGTTGCCGCTGGTATGATAAGTAAGCCTGTAATCAGCAATACGCCAACTACTTTTATAGATATTGAGATGACTAGTGCCAACAAGAGGGTAAATATGACACGGGCACGCTGGGGGTTCATTCCTTCCGCTGTAGCTAAATCATGACTAACTGTATCCGCAAATAATGGTCGCCAAATAGTAACTAGAATTACAAGCACCAATGAACCGCCAAGAAAAACCAGCCAGATGTCATACATGGATACTGCTAATATATCACCGAATAATAAGCTTAAAAGATCAATCCTAACCCAGGTCATGAATCCCAGAACTACTATCCCCAACGCCAGAACTGAATGAGCCAGAAGACCAAGGAGAGCATCACTAGGCAAACTCGTTTTTGCTCTTAGGTAAATCAAAAAAAGTGCCACCAACGCAGAAACAATGAAAACGGATAAGGTAAAATTTATTTCTACCAAGAAAGCTAGTGCAACACCCAATAAAGCCGCATGAGAGAGAGTATCTCCAAAATATGAAAGACGACGCCAAATCACAAAACAGCCTAAAGGGCCGGCTATAATCGCAACGCCAACCCCAACAAGCAGCGCACGATAGAAAAAATCATCAAACATAAGCCTTCCCAATCGGTTGATGGATTAACCTAAACGTCATTGGTCTATATTGGATGTGATACGAGAATTCTCTCTGATATCAATTAAGGCACCATCTGTATCATGCGTATGATCGTGCTTGTGTTTGTACAAAGCTAGCCCCGGTTCGACCTGTCGTCCAAATAGTGCAAGATATTCTTCACTCTCCGATACTGATTTTGGTGTTCCAGAACAACAAACGTGGCCATTCAGACAAATTACGTTGTCTGACGCAGCCATTACGATATGTAAATCATGAGATATAAGAACTATCCCGCAATTCAATTCATCCCTTAGACTTTCTATCAATTGATAAAGTTCAACTAGTCCCGAGAAATCAACTCCCTGTACTGGCTCATCAAGAACTATCAAATCGGGTTTACGTGAAATTGCTCGAGCTATCATGACGCGTTGAAATTCTCCACCCGAAAGAACACGCAGCTCCTCTTTAAAGAGATGCTCTGCCCCAGTAGAATCCAGAGCTGAACGCACCTCATCATCGCTGACTTTTCCAGTCATTTTCATAAAATGATCAACACGTATTGGTAAGGTCCAGTCTATAGATAGGCTCTGAGGCAAATATGAAACAACCAAATCTTTACGTCTGTTTACAGTGCCCTCATTCGCGTCCAACACTCCCAACAATAACTTAGCGGTAGTAGATTTTCCCGAACCATTTGGACCTATTAGAGTAACTATTTCTCCTTTATCAACAGTAAAGGAGACCCCCCGCACTAACCAGCGTGATTCACGTTTAACACCCACATTCTGCAGTTCAACTAATGTTCCATCAAGCATAAAAATTGTTTCCAAACACATTAAAACTAAAGATATATCCTTGTTCTATAAGATAACATACGTTATAAAGTTACACAAAATAGTTATAGTATAACATAACATACGAAAGTTTCTAAATAATGGCTAAAAGACACATAGCATTTATACTTCTTCCTATTATTTCTTTTTTATCAAACACCGCCTCAGCTAAAGAAGATATTCATGTTCTGACTTCAATAAAACCTGTGCATTCCCTAGTTTCTTTGGTCATGAAAGGAGTAAGCAATCCACAGCTTATTGTCCCTGGTGCTGCCTCACCTCATGGTTTTTCACTCAAACCATCTCAGGCAAAACTTATGGAAAAAGCTGATATCATTTTTTGGATTGGCCCTAATCTAGAGACATTTTTGGAAAAACCATTACAGGTGATTTCTAATAAAGCAACTAAAATTAAGCTTATTGAAACTCCTAAGCTTGAGAAATTAATGTTTCGTGCCGGTGGAAAATTTGAAGAACATGATCATGATCATGGAAAACATGAAGATAAAAAGCATGATGATCATGGAAAGCACGAAGATGAAAAGCATGATGATCATGGAAAGCACGAAGATGAAAAGCATGATGATCATGGACATGTAGGAAGTGGTTTTGATCCACATATTTGGCTTGATCCAACAAATGCCAAATTGATGTTAGAATACATTTCTCATGAACTGGAAGAAATTGATCCAGCTAACGCACGCACCTATGAGAAAAATTCTAAGGAAGCAAAACGAAAGATAGATGAAGTATCTTTAACAATTAAAAATGCCCTCACACCCTATAAAGAAAATGGGTTCATCGTCTTTCATGATGCTTATCAATACTTCGAGAAACACTTCGACTTACAGGCATCAGGAGCCATTTCAATTCATCCTGAAACAGTGCCTGGAGCACAAAGAATGAACGAAATCAGGCAAGCTCTGAACAACTCTTCTGTAAAATGTGTTTTTACAGAACCACAATTTGAATCTAAAGTTGTGAGAGCAATAATTGAAGGCACTGGAAAAAAATCAGTTGAAATTGATCCTATTGGTGCAAATTTAAAACCTGAAAAAAATCTCTACTTTAATCTTATTTCAGATATGGGTGAAGCATTCGTTAAATGTCTCAGATAATATTGGTTATGAGGGATAAAGAATTATAACAAGGCTAAGACATCATAATTATTTAGAGATCTTCACCCGACTGGGCTGAAAATATCGAACTATAGCCATCTGACCAATCTGGAGGAATTTGACAGGGCCTTGGATCATGTTCAGCCCATTTCACTGAGTTACCCCTAATAAGTTCATATGCATGAGCTGAGGGATCTGGGTGCGGCGTATACGGTTTAGCGTCTGCGGAAGTGTAGCAATTTAAAAGAAGCGGCCTAGCAGAGATAGATTTGCTTTTAGGAGAAAAGTGAAGACATCTGCAATTGTGAATAGTTATAGATCCAGCAGGACCAAATAAATATTCTGTTTTCGACATATCAATCTTTGAGGAATCATTTTCGTTAAGACACCCCAACCATTGTCCATTTTCTCCATACTGATCATATAGCTGACCTAAATGGCTGTCAGGCATAACAGCAAGAGGTCCATTATCCATGTTTGTATCTTCTAAATAACAACCAATAGTAAAGACATTATAGTTGGTATGCGGGAAGAACTGCGCATCTTGGTGCCACTTTACTGAATCACCTCCACCTGACCATTTAAAGTTTAACTTCGAATGGTGAAAAACAACATTAGGACCAGCAAGATCAGAGGCTATGTCCGCTAATATACCACTTGCAAGATTCCAATACACTTCATGCTTTTCATCTGGCCTTTTCAAACGACGCAACATAGGCCTTTCAGCTTTATGATCTGGGCCCAAATCATAGTCAGTACCAGATACGTTTATACCTTTGCTAGCTTCTATAAACTGATTTGTAACTTTAAGTAAATCCCTTAACAATCTGTTATCTATAACATTCTTAACTAAAATAAAACCATGAGAAAAATAGTGTTCACGCTGTTCTTGCGTGAGAATCTTTGCCTTACATCTAAGAATCTCATCGGGTGTCATATAGAAAGCTCTTTGTAAAAATTAATGTTTATCGAGTTTATTCTTAAAAAGTTAGAATGACCGTGCCATTTGTTTTTCTATTTTAAATATCCTCATGAGCTTTACCAATCTCTTCAAGGTTATACTCATGTGTAATGTTCGCCTTTATAAAACCTCCAATTATCATCTCATTTACCTCTGCAATCATTCGATTGTTTTCCTCCTGAGTGCTATTGAAATCCTTTAATGAGGCTTTTGTAAAGACAAGAGATTTGGAATTTAACTCCATAGCATCTATTGACGGAAGGAATCCTGATGAATGGCCATAATTGATAAACCATCCACGAGGCGCCAAAACCTTTAAATTGTTTTTGTATGCTGACAGTCCCACAGAATCATAAACAACCGGAACACCTTTATTATTGGTGATATCAAGAACTACATCAGAAAAATTATCTTGGTTATAATTGATAACATAGTCACAACCATTTAGTTCTGCAACTTTAACCTTTTCTTTACTACCTACCGTTCCTATTACGATTACCCCTAAGTGCTTCGCCCACTGTGTTAGGATACCGCCCATCCCTCCTGCTGCGGCATGTATTAATACTATATCTTCTGGCTTTAGAGGGTAGAGTTGTCGTAAGAGATATTGAGCCGTCAAACCACGAGTGCCAATTGCAACAGAGACTCTTGCATCTATTTCATTTGGTAATTTTTGTAGATGATGAGTATCGATAACTCTTTTCTCGGAATAACTACCAAGACTAAATCTATAAGATACTGTTTCACCAACTTTAAAATCATTAACCCCCGGACCAAGTTCCTCTATAATTCCTGCGCCTTCAATCCCCAATACAGCTGGGAGTTCTGGTTTATAGTAGTAAAGGCCTTCCCTCATTAACGGATCAGCTAAGTGTATAGCAGATGCTTGATGTCTAAGAACAACCTGTCTTGCACCTGGTTTCTCAAGTGTAACCTCTTCTACAGAAATTACTTCAGGCCCCCCAAATCTTCTAATTATAGCTGCTTTAGGCATGATGAACTCTTTAATTATTCATAGTCATCGTATTATAAATATAAATAATTATCCAAAAATATATTTATGATATCCAACATTACGAAAACAGAGTTAATAATATTACATCTATTAATCAAAGGATGGGCTGTGCTCAAAAAAAATAAATTTCTGACGTCTGAACAAAGCCAACGCTATGAGCTAGATGGATTTGTTTTTCCTATAAAGGTAATGGAGATTGAAGAAGCAAATAACTATGGTCGAAAGCTTCATAGTTATTGGAAAGACCCTTCTCAATTTATAAAGGGCAATAAACTGCAAAAGATACATCTTTTCACTCTCTGGATGTCTGAAATTATAAGGCATAAAAAAATCCTTGATGCTGTTGAAGATGTATTAGGGCCAAACATTCTGTGCTGGACGACAACTCTATTTGTTAAGAAACCAAAAGACCCAGGTTTTGTATCTTGGCACCAAGACGGAGAATACTGGGGATTGAGCTCTCACAATGTAGTCACTGCTTGGTTAGCTCTCAGTCCAGCAACAAGTAAAAATGGCTGTATGAAAATGATGCCAGGCTCACACAAATGGCCAGAAATCAGGCACATTGATACATTCGATGATAATAACCTGCTCTCTCGAGGTCAGGTTATTGATTGCAATATAGAAGAAGAGAAATCCGTAAAAATACAAATGAAGCCAGGTCAAATTTCTTTGCATCACGTAAATATAGCCCACTGTTCCGCCCCAAACACCACCAATCAACTAAGAATGGGGATCGCTATCAGATACATATGCCCTACGGTTAAGCAAATTAAGCATAAAAAGGATAGCGCAACATTGGTCCGCGGTGTAGATACGGAAGGCAATTTTGAACTAGAGCCAACACCTAAATCTAATTATTCACCTTCTGCGCTTAAACTCCATGAACGTGTTACCAATAAATCGTAAAACTCTCTTTAAGCAACTAACGCCGACCTAAAAGTCGGCGTCAGAAGTTTAAATGGTGAGCCCGCCAGGTTTCGAACCTGGGACCTACTGATTAAAAGTCAGTTGCTCTACCTGCTGAGCTACGGGCCCTTAAAATGGGTTGATTTAGAATGAATTTAATATAGTTAGCCTTCATAAATTAATATTACTGATCTGCATCTTGGGCAATCTGCATTTTTATTATGGAATCAGGGTCACTAACAGCTCCTCCCGACCCACTTCCTTTTTTTATCGCGTCAACATGCTCCATGCCTTCGGTTACTTTCCCCCAAACAGTATATTGGTTATCTAACCAGGGAGCATCCTTATAAACTATGAAGAATTGACTATCAGCACTATTGGGGTTTTGAGCGCGTGCCATGGAAACGACACCTCTCAGATGTTTTTCAGAAGAAAACTCTGCGTCAATGTTTTTGCCAGAACCCCCACTTCCCGTTCCAGTAGGATCACCCGTTTGTGCCATGAAGCCTTCTATAACTCTATGAAAAACAATACCATCATAGAACCCCTCTCTAACCAACTCCTTGATGCGTGTGACATGATTAGGTGCTAAATCTGGTCTCATTTCTATGACAACACGCCCATCTTGCAAATCCATATATAACGTGTTTTCCATATCTAAATCCTTTTTTGACTGTGATTCAACGGGAGCAGTGAATATAAACGCTGTTACTACAAGAGCCTTAATAAACCATATGATCTTCATTACACACCTATTACACCAAGAAACAAAATTTATCTATTACCTTCGACCAGACAGCACCTTTTCATACCGTTCAGAAACTCGTTCAGCGACCCGTGAGGAAACAAAGGTTGATATATCCCCGCCTAATGCAGCAATTTCTTTAACTAATCGAGAAGCAATGAATTGATGATTTTCAGAAGCCATTAGAAATATGGTTTCAATATCAGGCTTTAAGCGTGAATTCATTCCCACCATTTGAAACTCATATTCAAAATCAGAGACAGCCCTAAGCCCACGAATTATAAAGCTTGCATCATGATCAGCAGCAAAATGAACTAGCAAAGAGTCAAAAGGCCTAACCGAAACTCTGTCCGATATGCCCATATTCTTTATTTCATCACTAACCATTTCGGCTCTTTCTTCAAGAGAAAACAAAGGACCTTTTCCAGCATTAATGGCCACACCTACAACCAGCTTATCCACCGTTTTAGACGCTCTACCTATAATGTCTATATGACCATTAGTTATTGGATCAAAAGTTCCTGGATAAACACCTATTCGTTCGAGTTTACTCATCCACCTCCTCCAATGCATCATCAGAACTTGGCAAAGTTTCACCCTCTTCATCTTTATCATGACTATCGATGCTCGTATCGTCGTGCATCGGCGTAACTGTAACCACATTTTCATCTGTAGCAATACGAAACAAAGTCACACCCCTAGTGCTTCTCCCAGCAATTCTAATTTCCGATACGCCAGTACGTATTAATTGGCCTCCATCTGTCATCATTACTAATTCAGTACCTGATTCAACAGGAAAAGATGAAACAACAGAATTTCCTTCAATTTTAGCTAAATCAATATTAGCTATTCCCTGCCCACCTCTACCGGCAACTCGATATTCATAAGCAGAACTCCTCTTTCCAAATCCTTTTGCCGTAACAGTCAGAACAAATTGCTCCCGTAGAGCCATTTCTTTATAAAGGTCGTCAGATAGGGTTAGCTCCCCATCATTAAAGTTTTGATCATCTTCAACAAATCTTTCTGAATCAGCCACCTCTTCAGTGACACCAAGCTCCAACCTTTCAACACGGCTCCTCTTTAGATAAGCAGCTCTCTCGGTCGTGCTATAGTCAGTATGATTGAGTAAAGACATAGAAATTACCTTAACTCCTTTGGGTAATTTAATTCCCCTCACACCCGTAGAATTTCTTCCTTGAAAAACTCTCACATCTGTAAGCTTAAAACGAATACATTTTGCGCCCGTCGTGGCCAGTAATATATCATCTTTCTCATCACAGGTTGCTACCCCAATCAGATGATCATCTGAGCCAAGTTTCATAGCGATTTTGCCATTCGCTTTTACTTGAACAAAGTCTGACAGCCTATTACGCCTGACATTTCCACTTGAAGTGGCAAACATAACAAAAAGGTCATTCCAACTCTCTTCATCTTCGGGCAATGGCATTAAAGTTGTTATCGTTTCTCCTTCCTCCAATGGCAGTAAATTAACCATAGCTTTCCCGCGACCTGTCGGGGAACCAATAGGCAGCTTATAAACTTTCATTTTATAAACCATACCTTTTGAAGAAAAAAACAAAACAGGTGTATGCGTATTCAGGACAAATACCTGGCTAACAAAATCATCATCGCGAGTTGCCATTCCCGCTCGACCCTTGCCTCCCCTGCGTTGAGCCCTATAATTGGATAATGGAACCCTTTTAATATACCCTCCGTGAGTTACAGTAACGACCATATCTTCCCGTTGAATTAAATCTTCAAGATCATGCTCAAACTCCGCATCAATGATTTCTGTTCTTCGGCTATCCGCAAATTCCTCACGCATTTCTAACAGTTCAGATTTCATTATCCCAAAGAGTTTTTGTCGACTTTCTAGAACACTCAAATATTCACGTATTTCATCCACTAATGATGATAAGTCTTTGGCAATTTTATCTCTTTCTAGGCCAGTCAGCCTATGTAAACGAAGTTCTAGAATAGCCTTAGCTTGTTCATCAGAAAGAACATAGTTATTTTCTTCGTCAACCCCTCTGCCCGGTTCATCTATCAATTCTATAAGTGGAGTAACTTCTAGTGCTGGCCATTTTTTTGATTTAAGTACAGCACGAGCTGTTACTGCATCTTTGGCAGAACGGATAATTGAAATAGCATCATCTAAGTTAGCTATAGCAACGGCCAGTCCAACCAAAACATGAGCTCTATCTCTTGCTTTACTCAACTCATATATCGTTCGACGCGTTATTACCTCTTCGCGAAACTCTACAAAGGCAGAAATAATTCTTTTGATATCTAAGAGTTCAGGTTGACCTCCATTCAGCGCTAACATATTGACGCCAAATGTTGTTTGAAGAGGGGTGTATCTAAATAATTGGGCTAGAACCACTTCTGGTTCACTATCCTTTTTTAACTCGACAACAACCCTTAGACCTTGCCTATCTGATTCATCCCTAAGGTCACTAATGCCTTCAACGGTTTTATCATTAGCAATCTCTGCTATTCTTTCTATCATTCTAGATTTATTGACCTGGTAGGGTATTTCCGTAATCACAACAGCCTTTCGACCATTTACAATATCTTCGAAATGTGTTCTCGCTCGCATTAAAACTGAGCCTCGTCCAGTATGAAATGCTGAACGAACACCATTAGAACCTATAATAAGTCCCCCTGTGGGAAAATCTGGGCCCTTCATATATTGCATCAAATCATCTATAGACAAATTAGGATCATCTATATAAGCACAGCAAGCATCAATAACCTCACCAAGATTGTGTGGCGGTATGTTCGTTGCCATTCCAACAGCAATTCCACCTGCTCCGTTAACAAGCAAATTTGGGTATTGGGCTGGCAATACCACCGGCTCTTGACGACTTTCATCATAGGTTGGCTGAAAATCGACTGTATCTCGATCGATGTCTTCAATTAGAGCGTGGGCCGCTTTAGACATACGAGATTCTGTATATCTCATGGCAGCAGGTGGATCGCCATCCATAGAACCAAAATTTCCCTGTCCATCTATTAACTCTAAACGCAAAGAAAAATACTGGGCCATGCGAACCATTGCATCGTAAATTGCAGAATCACCATGCGGATGATATTTTCCCATTACCTCACCAACAGTCTGTGCTGACTTACGATAAGGCCTGTTATATTCGTAGCCACCTACCTTCATGGCGTATAATATTCGTCGATGAACTGGCTTTAATCCGTCTCGAACGTCGGGAAGCGCGCGAGAAACAATCACACTCATCGCATAAGATAAATACGAAGAGCGCATTTCATCTTCAATTGTCACCGGGGACACATCATTATCAGGAGGAATCGATGATTCTATTTGATCGGTCAATGTATTAATTCAATATTTTAAGTCTATTCAGGATTCTAAATACTAACACCGAGTCGGTGATATTATTAGTCTATACAATAGAGGATAATGACGAATCTAACAAGGAAATCCAGTGATTTTGAAAAATCAAAACGTAATATATACAGACTACGGATAGATCAAATTATTGATAAAATAATAATTAGAACGGAATTTCATCATCCAAATCGTTAACAGATTTACTACCATCACTTGAGGTGTTTTTGCTTGTCTGATCCAGAGAAGTAGAAGCGTCATCACCAAAATGATTTATTTCTGAATCGCTACCACCCCCCCTAGAATCTAGCATGGTTAACTCTCCACGAAAGCGTTGTAATACAACTTCGGTAGAATATTTCTCAATGCCTTGTTGATCCGTCCATTTTCGAGTTTGAAGTTGCCCTTCTATGTATAATTTTGAACCTTTTTTTACATATTTCTCACAAACATCAACTAATCTCTGATCAAAAACGACCACACGGTGCCACTCAGTGCGCTCCTGCCGCTCCCCAGTATTTTTATCATTCCAAGTCTCAGAGGTTGCCAAAGACAGGTTACATACTTTATCCCCTGAATTCATGGATCTTACCTCAGGGTCTCGTCCAATATTTCCTACTAAAATAACCTTGTTTACACTGCCAGCCATCTCTATTTCCCCTAATTATTGGAGTTTATAAGAAAAACGAGTAATCCAAACGGTGGATCACTAAACTTACATATGATGTTATATTCCAACAAGCGGAGCTTCGCCCACTTAATTAAATTTATGTTATTATATATTCTTGTTTTGTTCTAACATCAAGAAGTTCATTTTAATCAAACTTTTTTCTTATAGATACACAGTGATAATGGTAAATAATATTTATGTATAGAAAAAATCAATTCTTCGTCCATTAAATTGAAAATGCACAAAAAAATAATTGTTCGCGGAGCCCGTGAACACAATCTAAAAAATGTAGACATAGAACTGCCTAGAGATAGTTTAGTTGTAATAACAGGATTGTCCGGATCAGGAAAATCATCATTAGCTTTTGATACCATCTATGCTGAGGGACAGCGTCGTTATGTTGAGAGTCTGTCTGCCTATGCCCGCCAATTTTTAGAACTTATGCAAAAACCAAACGTAGACTCCATAGAGGGCCTGTCTCCAGCTATATCAATAGAACAAAAAACGTCAAGCCGAAATCCAAGATCAACTGTTGGAACAGTAACAGAGATCTATGATTACCTTAGACTGCTTTATGCTCGAATTGGGGTTCCTTATTCTCCAGCTACAGGATTACCAATAGAAGCACAGTCAGTAAGCCAGATGGTCGATTCCGTTATGGAGTTACATGAAGGTACACGTCTTTATATACTTTCACCAATAGCTAGACGTAGAAAAGGAGAGTTTCGCAAAGAATTAGAAATGCTACAAAAACGAGGATTCCAGAGAGTAAAAATAAATGACGAGATGTTTGAAATAGATCAAGCACCTAAACTTGATAAAAATTATTGGCACGATATAGAGGCAGTGGTTGATAGAATCGTTATAAGACCAGGCCTCGAATCACGATTAGCAGATTCTTTTGAAACCGCTCTTCAACTCTCAGATGGACTTGCAATCACAGAGAACGCTGACAACTCTAAACAAAAAATTTATTCAGCTAAATTTGCGTGTCCAGTTTCGGGTTTTACAATTGAAGAAATAGAGCCAAGATTATTTTCATTTAATAACCCTCATGGAGCTTGTCCTGAATGTGACGGGCTAGGAAGTAAAGTAGTTATAGATGCTGAGCTCGTGGTGCCAGACAAAAATCTAAGTTTAAACAATGGTGCTATTGTTCCATGGTCCAAATCATCCAGCCCATATTACTTACAAACTCTTAATTCAATTGTCGAACACTACAATTCTTCCATGGACAAACCTTGGAAACAGTTAAAAAAAGAAGTCCAAAAATCAATCCTATACGGCTCTGGCGAAACCCCTATTCTCATCAAATACAATGATGGTACAAATATTTATGAAACTGAGAAACCATTCGAAGGTGTGATAAGCAACTTAGAAAGGCGATTGAGAGAAACAGATAGATCTTGGATACGTGAAGAAATTGTAAAGTACCAAACAACATCTATTTGTCAGGTTTGTGAAGGTAGTCGACTGAAACCTGAGGCTTTAGCTGTAAAAGTAAACAACTTGGAAATAAGCAAACTAACAGAAATGTCTATTTCTGATGCAGCTGAATGGTTTCAATTACTTCCCTCAAAATTATCAAGCAAGCAAAATGAAATCGGAGAAAGAATATTAAGAGAAGTAATTGATCGACTAAAATTTCTTAATGATGTTGGACTTGAATACCTAACTTTAGATCGGTCTGCTGGAACGTTGTCAGGAGGAGAAAGTCAAAGAATTCGGCTGGCTTCCCAAATTGGCTCGGGGTTAACTGGTGTATTGTATGTTCTTGATGAGCCATCAATAGGTCTACACCAACGTGATAATGAGCGGTTACTTAATACGTTAAAGCGACTGAGAGATTTAGGAAACACGGTTATAGTAGTAGAGCACGATGAAGAGGCTATAAGAAGCGCTGATTACTTAATCGATATGGGTCCTGGTGCTGGAGTAAATGGGGGGGAGATTGTAGCAAATGGCACCCCAGAAAAGGTGATCAAACAAACCAAAAAGAGTCTAACTGCTAAGTATTTATCTGGAATTAAAAAGATACCAACCCCAAACAAGAGGAGATCTGCTAAATCAAATCAATTCCTAAAGATAGACGGAGCAGAAGGTAACAATCTAAGAAAAGTTAATGTCAAAATACCCCTTGGTACGTTCACCTGTGTTACTGGTGTTTCAGGCAGTGGCAAGTCATCTCTTATAATTGAGACACTCTTTAAATCTGCTGCGCGGCAACTAATGAAATCGCGATACAATCCAAGTCCCTACAAAACGATAAATGGATTGGATAACCTAGACAAAGTAATAGATATCAACCAATCTCCTATAGGCCGAACGCCTAGGTCAAATCCCGCAACTTATACTGGTGCATTTTCACCAATTCGTGACTGGTTTACTAATTTACCAGAGGCAAGAGCAAGAGGTTATAAACCTGGGAGGTTTTCTTTTAATGTTAAAGGGGGTCGCTGCGAAACCTGTCAGGGTGATGGAGTTATAAAAATAGAAATGCACTTTTTACCAGATATCTATGTCGAATGTGAGGTCTGTCGGGGCAAAAGATATAATAGAGAAACCTTAGAAGTTGTGTACCGTGATAAATCAATTGCGGATATTCTCAATATGACGGTAGAGGAAGGCTGCATATTTTTTAAAGCAGTTCCTTCAATAAAAACAAAATTAGACTCACTAATGCAGGTGGGACTTGGATACGTCAAAATTGGACAACCAGCCACCACTTTATCAGGGGGGGAGGCTCAGAGAGTTAAATTAGCCAAAGAGCTGTCCAAAAGATCTACCGGAAGAACACTGTATATATTGGACGAACCAACAACGGGACTTCACTATGAGGATGTTAGAAAACTTCTAGACGTATTACACACCTTAGTAGATCAAGGAAATACAATTATTGTAATAGAACATAACTTAGAGGTGATAAAAACAGCAGATTGGATTATTGACATGGGACCTGAAGGTGGCCATCGAGGTGGAAAAATTATAGCCTCAGGAACACCAGAAAATTTAATTAAATCCAAAGCAAGCTATACAGGACAGTATCTATCATCTTATTTAAAGCAATAAATAATAGAGAAATAGATTATTATTATCATAGTAACTCGGGGCCCAAATTCTTAGATTAGTGCCTCCTTATTTATTATACACTCCATCTAAATGGTATCCATCTAAGGCAGCCTTAACCAAGTCATCTCCACTTTTAAAGTCATACGCTTGATACATTCGAGACTTAGCAACAAAGGGGGGGCCCGCATAAAATTTTTCATACTGTTCATGTCTTCCAGCGAATTCCGAACCTATAATATCCCATGCAAGCTTAAGTAGTTTTACTTTTTCTTCACTAGTGTATTCAGATGATTTTATATATCTATCTATATCAGATCTGATTTCAGGGTTCTTAAAATCCAGACTGCTAGATGGAAGTTGAATTACACCTCCACCGCAAAGCTCTCTCATCCAATTTAAAATTTTGGGATACACCTCAGCTTGCAAAACGATTGCCGCATAAAGGGCCTGTCTACCAGGCTCGACAACTCCTTCACTAATTTCAGTACTGGTAGCTATTTGAGCCTCTACTAATCCCTCTAACATCGCAGCGTAACTAGCCATCTCGCCCAACAAGGAACTCACTGCAGGAACGTTAATCACGCCATTCATTTCAGCTATTCTTTTTGATAAACCCATTAAAAACTTTAATTTAACGCAAAGTCTGATTTGTGCTTGATGATTACCCATTGAATGAGCACTAGTTTTCCACCATTGATCTCTACAGATTTTAATATTTTTAAATACAAAAACCTGCTCCCAAGGCACAAAGACTTCATCAAAAACCACCAATGAATCTGATTCATCGAATCTAGATGCGAGTGGATAATCAAAAACACTGCTGCCAGATAAAGCATATGATTTCCGAGAATAAATTTTTAAACCTGGTGCATTACAGGGAACAACCACATTAATGGCATGTTTTTCATCGCCTGGACTTAAAGGTGTTATTTGACTTAGACATAAATAATCTGAAAGAGCAGTTCCTGTACCCAACATTTGAGCACCATGTATGATTACACCATCTGAGGTTTCTTCTGTTACCCCGGCATAAAGATTATTTGGCTCCTGTTGATGCATTGATTTAGAACGATCAATCTGAGGAGGAATGATTGTGTAGGTTATATATTTGTCATTATCTCTCGCAAATTCAAAAAACTTCAAAAGGTTGGCAGCCATCTGGTTGTTTTCATCGATTTCGAACACTTTAGGATTAGATGCCCAACCCACAAAAAACCCAGCCACATGATCAGGGCTACGCCCCATAAGTCCAAACGTTTCTTGTGCCCACCTTTCGATAGCAAGCTTTCTTAAGTACATGTCGTCAATATTTTTTGGTATCTGCCATATACGATTAACCGGAAGGTCAGAACCGGGAGATGTGAAAGTCATTAATTTTCTATTATCGGGATCACTCGATATATCATATAATGTCGCAATGGATCTTACTGCCTCACAAAAAGAAGGATGAGTAGTAACATCGTTGACCTGTTCCCCATTAATAAAAACACGCCTACCGTCATTTTTAATGTCGTCGATATATTGTTCACCAGTTCTTAGCCCGTTGGCAAACCGCTTATCGGCCATATAACTTAAAGCCATTGCGATTTTTCCTCCTAGATAACTTTTAAATACACCATTTATTCTAGTGTCTTTTACATAGAAAGTTTATTCTGTGATATTAAAATAGTCTTAACAATTGAAAGGAAAGTAACATGGCCACATACATGATTGTAGATAGCAAAGTAAACAATCCAGAATCAATGAAAGAATATTCAGATAACGTCGCAGCAACGATCAGGCAACATGGGGGAGAAGTATTAATTGGAAGTAAATCAATAAACTTAATAGAAGGTGACTGGAATCCTGAAAGGATAGTTATTGTTAAATTTGAAGACGATGCCGCCTTTAAAGGTTGGTATAATTCTCCTGAATACCAAAAAATACTGCCAGCACGACTAAGATCCGCCAGTGATAATATAATTACAGTAGAAAATTAGTTTTGTGGTTAGAAAAATTAATATAACAAAAAAAAGTATACAGCCGGTGCATATAATCGGCGGAGGGCTTGCTGGCTCCGAAGCCGCCTGGCAACTAGCCGAATCAAACATACCTGTTGTCTTACATGAAATGCGTCCTGTCCGTAAGACGGATGCTCATCAAAGTGACAAACTAGCAGAACTTGTTTGTTCAAATTCATTCCGTTCAGATGACGCAAGTTTTAACGCTGTAGGCTTACTGCACGAAGAAATGAGACGTCTAGGGTCATTAATCATAAAGACAGCTGATAACAATAAGATACCAGCGGGTGGAGCCTTGGCTGTTGACCGGGAAAACTTTTCCAATGAAGTGAGTGAAGCCATAGAAAAACATCCATTCATAAGCATTAAACGAGAAGAAATCATTTCTCTAAAAAATAATGATTGGAAACATGTTATACTTGCCACAGGCCCTTTAACATCAAAATCAATTTCAAACGAAATAATTCAATTGTCAGGTCAGGATAATCTTGCCTTCTTTGATGCAATTGCACCCATTCTGTATGCCGAATCAATCGACTATAATAAAGCCTGGTTTCAGTCTCGATATGATAAGGTTGGACCTGGGGGAAATGGTAAAGATTACATTAACTGCCCATTAAGCAGAGAACAATTTGAGAATTTTGTTGATGATCTATTAGACGCAGATAAGACTGAGTTTCATGAGTGGGAAAAAACAACTCCATATTTTGAAGGCTGTTTACCCATTGAAGTAATTGCTAGCCGTGGACGAGAGAGTTTAAGGTTTGGCCCAATGAAACCTGTGGGCCTCACTGATCCAAGAACCGGTCAAAGAGCTCATGCTGTTGTACAATTAAGACAAGATAACAAACTAGGCACATTGTATAATATGGTCGGATTTCAAACTAAACTTAAGTATTCGTTCCAAGAAACTATTTTTAGGTCAATACCTGGCCTCTCTAATGCCGAATTTGCACGCTTTGGTGGCATTCATCGAAATACATTTGTAAACAGTCCAAGGATATTAGACTCCCAATTAAGTCTAAAACAAATGCCTCACGTTCGCTTCGCAGGTCAAATTACTGGTGTAGAGGGTTACGTTGAAAGTGCTGCTACTGGTTTACTCGCTGGTATTTTTACAGCAGCTCACTGCCTAAATAGACCATTAATAAATCCTCCTTTTACCACAGCACATGGAGCGCTTCTAAGCCATATCACAGGGGGAGCAAAAGCTGACATGTTCCAGCCAATGAATATTAATTTTGGACTTTTTCCTCCCCTTTCAAGTGAGACGAAAAAAAGTAAAAAAGTAAAAAGCAGAAAAAGAGAGAGAAGAGAAGCTGTTTCTAAACGAGCCTTGATTGATCTTGACGCATGGCTCAATACGATTAGCCTAGCTGCTTAAAGGTTAAGAAACCACTTAAATAAAATAGCTCAGCTAGGATTGATCAATGAAAGAAACAGTTCCATTTAATATTAAAGGCATAGACCACGTCGTCTTGCGAGTTAAAAACCTTAAATCAATGATGTCATTTTACTGTGATGTTCTGGGCTGTAAAATTGATGATGAGAACAAAGAATTAGGACTTTATCAGCTTCGCGCTGGGTCCCAGCTTATTGATCTGATTCCCATTGACGAATTACTAGGCAGCCAAGGAGGCCCTGCCCCAAGCTCTGATGGACACAATATGGACCATTTTGCCCTACAAATATCTCCATATGACGATGAGTCTATTCGAGAATATCTATCTAAATTTGGAGTAAAACTTGGAGAAACAAGAGTCCGTCGCGGTGCAGAAGGAAAAGGGCTAAGCATACAAATTAGAGACCCAGAAGGAAATTGTGTTGAGCTCAAAGGCCCACAGAACAGTCATATAAAATAATTTACCCTTCTAATAACTACCAAAAGAATTTCGAATAGTTAATTTTAAAGCCTTTAAGTTAGAAGATTGTAAAGAAACCGTAGGATCGAATCTCTCATTTTTTAAGAGAGATATGTAACTATCTGCAATAGCGGCTAGTAGAAGAACAGAGTTGGCGCCTTTCGGAATATCATTTTTTAAATCACGCGCTTCGACGATTTTTTCCTCAGCCTTACAAACCACTTCTTTTATTGCTTCCTTTAACTGTCCAACTGAAGAAGGGTTCAGCAAATTGGTTTTGCTTAAATTATAATTCATTATAAGGCTCTCTGGTATGTAAACTCGTTTGTTTTGAGCGTGAAACCCTACTGATCGCATAAGCCCAATCAAAGCCCAAGCAGTGCCGATTAGGTTTGCAGCCTTAATGGGTGCACCCTTAGAATAGCCTAAAACATTCATTGCTAATCTTGATAAAACTCCGGATGTATTAAGTGCGTAAGCCTCAAGTTCATCAATGTTTTCAAGTGGGGAATCATTAAGATCAAAACTACGCGCCTTAATTAAATCATAAAAAGGTTTAGAAACAAGCTCAAACTTTTTTATTGCTTTAGCCAGCTCCATAACAACAGGATGATTTATTGTTTCTCCTTCATAGATACTAGAGATTGTCTCATCCCACCATTTTAAACGAATCTGACCAAGAATTGGCTCACTTACCAATTCTCTGGTCCGCGCAATATCTGAATTAAAAGCGTAAAGAGAGAATATAGCTTCACGATAACCTTTAGGTGCAAATAATGCTGTTAAATACCTGTCAGGATCATAAGCTTTTACTTCGCTTGCACAGTAGGATATTTTCATGTCTAAATTAGTTTATATTTGAAAAAACTATACTGCAAAATAATATGTTTAATTTAAACGTAAATTTTTTACGAACAATAGGATGAAAAGAAAATATCTGCTATAATGTGATTCGTTTCATTTAACGGGGAGAGCTCATACATGAAAAACCCATTGGAATCATTACACACCACCGTTGTCTTAGGAGTAGTCATGACAGTTATTATGGTACTGGTTGCTCTTGGCATTGGTTCTTAAACGCTAGGAGGAAATAATAATGGAATTCGCTGAACATCTCATTCGTTGGTTCCACGTCCTCAGTGGCGTTATGTGGATAGGTCTTTTGTGGTATCTAAATTTTGTACAGGTGCCAACAATGCCAAAAATTCCGGATGATCTAAAACCTGCAATTGGAAAACATATTGCTCCGGCCGTATTATTTTGGTTTCGCTGGAGTGCAGCATCAACTGTTCTCTGGGGACTGATCCTTGCCTGGATGGAAGGGTATTTAGGCGCAGTTCTTTCCATAGGACTTACTGATGGAAGCACCACGAGCGCCTTATTAGGCATTGCTATGTGGTTCGGTCTAATTATGGCATTTAATGTCTGGTTCGTTATATGGCCAAACCAAAAAATTGCCCTGGGTTTAATTGAGGTAGCTGATGAATCTTCTAAACCTAAAGCTGCAAGAAAAGCTATGCTTTTCTCACGAACAAACACTTTATTATCAATTCCTATGCTTTATGGAATGGTTGCTTTCCAAAATCCTCCATTTTAATAAGCTTTAGACTATACAAGAAAGATAACGGGGTTTTATACCCCGTTATTTTTTTGAGAAGATAGAAGACCAAATTTAAAAAATTATCTAATCCGGAGATTTTTCCTGCTCTGATTCCGCACTGAAAGATTCTCTTGATAACTTAAGTAACATTAATGCCGGAACAGCAATAAAGATCGATGAATATGTACCAATTAAAACTCCCCAGATCATGGCTAATGCGAAGTCTCTAATAATAGCGCCGCCAAATATTGTCAGAGCAAGTAATGCGATAAGAGTTGTAACACTAGTCAAAAAAGTACGTGACAAAGTTCTGTTCAAAGCTAGGTTAAATAAATCTGGCATTGCCAGTTTTTTGTAACGCCTAAGTTCTTCTCTAACACGATCATAAATTACGACCGTATCATTTATGGAATAACCAGCAATAGTAAGTATTGCTGCTACTGTGGCCAAGTTAAATTCTAATTGGGTCAAAGCAAAAAGCCCTATGGTGCTAATAACATCATGGCTCAGGGCTATTACAGCTCCGACACCAAATTGCCATTCAAAACGAAACCAAATATATATAAGTATAGCGGCTAGAGCCAGAGATACAGCCAGAACCGCCGCCCTTATTAGCTCTGCCCCAACTGTGGGTCCAACAGATTCAGTTCTCCTGTATTCCTGAACAAGTCCGTCTAAAGAATTCTTTACAATGGATATAGCTTTTTGTTGAGCATCTTCTCCTCCATCTTGTTGCTGAACTCTAATTAGGACATCTCGTGGATCGCCAAATTTTTGCACCTGGACCTCACCTAGGCCTAAAGCACCAAGCTTAAGACGAAGTTGTTCAATATTTGCTATCTTTTGAGTTTTAATTTCAATCAATATACCTCCCCGAAAATCAATTCCGAGATTTAGTCCCTGATATATATATGCACCTAGAGAAACAAGAATTAGAAAAATTGAAAAAACAAAAGCAACTTTTCTTTTGCTTATAAAGTTAATAGAAGTATCGGGCGGAATTATTGTAAGTAAGCGCATAATGTATTCCTAGATAGGTAGCTCTGATGGCTTTTTTCGCCGCAACCAAATTACTACTAACAATCTGGTCAACATTATAGCAGTAAACATAGAACTAATTATTCCCATAGAAAGAGTTACAGCAAACCCTTTAATAGGACCTGTTCCAAAATTGAAAAGTAATAAAGCAGCTATCAATGTAGTAATATTAGAGTCCAAAATAGTTGTTAGAGCTCTTTTATAGCCTGAATCGATAGATGAAATGGGCGTTCTTCCATTCCTGGATTCTTCTTTAATTCTTTCTAAAATCAAGACATTGGCATCTACAGCCATCCCAATAGTTAGCACAATACCAGCAATTCCAGGCAAAGTTAGTGTAGCACCAAGGACTGATAACAAAGCAAAAATCAAGGCTAGATTAATCACTAACGCAAGAGAAGCCATGAAACCGAAAAGCCCATAACTAGCTATCATAAAAACAACTACAGCTACAAATCCAACCAAGCTTGCTATTTTTCCCGCAGAAATTGAATCAGCTCCCAATCCAGGTCCAACGGTACGCTCTTCAAGTATTGTTAATGGAGCAGGCAATGCCCCTGCTCTTAGGACAAGAGCTAAATCTACGGTCTGTTGAACTGTGAACCTGCCAGTGATTATGCCGCTACCACCAAGTATCGGCGATTGGATGTTAGGAGCACTCACCACCTTGTTATCTAAAACAATTGCAAGCCTTCGATTTACATTTTCTGTAGTCACTTTGCCAAAGGTTTTGCCGCCCTGCGCATCAAACCTAAAGGAGACTATCGGTTGTCCATCTTGAAAACTCGCTTGTGCATCTACTAATCTTTCACCGGTAACTACAATTTCCTTGCGAACAACGTATGGAACTTTTACCTCTTTATCATCCTCATATAGAAGCAAGGAACCTGAAGGCAAAACGCCCTTGTTTACTGCAGCACTGACATCAGCCTCTTCATTAACCAGGTGAAAATTCAGTTTTGCTGTCTGTCCTAGCAAGCGTTTAATTCTTTCTGGATCTTTAATTCCAGGCATTTGTACTATTATACGCTCTGAACCCTGCTGTTGTATGATTGGTTCTGAGACACCTGTTTCATCAACACGCCTCCTAACCACTTCAATGGATTGCTCTATAGCTCTTTGACGTCTTGTTTTAAGCGCTTCCTCAGTAAATCTTACTACAATATTATTTCCGCTAGCAGCAACACTTAAATCTCTATCAATAGTCGTTAACCTTTTTAAGGCAGTCTCTTTCTGGTCCTTTTTTACGCCTCGAACAATAATATCTGTTCCCTCTACCCTTATGCCTCCGGTGTAATTAATGCGGGGCTTACGTCGGCGTAATTCTCGGCGCACCTCTGACTCAAATGATTCCATTGTAGTTTTTATTACCTCATCAACTTCAACTTCAAGAAGTAGATGGGCACCACCTTGTAAATCTAAACCTAGTTTTACCTTAGATTGAGGAAGAACCCCAATTTGTGATGAAAAAAAGTTAGGTATTGAGAACAGTAAGCCCCATACACAAACCAAAATTGTAATAGCGATAGTCCAACGGGGATAATTAATCATTCTCTGCCATTTGGTAGTTTATTACTTCCGTGGCCCTAGGCCACCGAAAAGTCCGCCTAACAAACCACCAGACTTATTCTCTGATGGTCCTACGACTGTAGGCCCACCGGATGACTGAGAACCTCCTGAACTGGAGGACGGATCAGAGCGATTTAAAACATCAGACAAAGTACTACGTAAAACATTAACCTTGACGCCATCAGCAACTTCAATAACCAACTCATCATTTTCCTTGATTCTAGTTACTGTGCCAATTATTCCGCCTCCAGTTAAAACTCTATCACCGCGCTTAACCATATTAAGCATTTCTCGATGCTGTTTAACCTTCTTTTGTTGTGGACGGATTAGTAAAAAATAAAAAACAACAAATATTAAAATAATTGGAAGGAAAGCGCCTAGGCCACCACCGCCTTCTGCACCACCTAAGAAACTTTGTGCATGTGCCAGTGAAATAAACATTATGAGGCCTCCATTTTTAAAATTAAAAAACCTTAAGTTAGCGCTAGCTAACACAATAGCTGAAAAACAATCTCTTGAATTCAGTTTATATATATATATATAAACAAGATAACACTAGTTTATACTGTCTTACCGACCAGCAGTCTTTCCGTCAATCCGCTACTGTACCCAATCTTTAAATCTATAACATACATTGACCTAGACTAGCATGGAGGTCTAGGTTCAAAAACAAACTACCAGGTAACAACATTTATAGTGATTGATTAATGAAAGACCAGGATTTAAGCCCATTTCTAAAGCGTATTGCTGACGCGTTGGAGAGAGTGGCTCCAAAAGATAAAAAGAACTCTGACTTAAATACGTCGGATGCGTTTGTTTGGCATGCCGATCAGGAAAACAAAAATGGTTGGCTGGAGCCAGTAGAAAAGGTGAATAGACTTCCATTGAATCTACTTCAAGGAATAGATCGCCAAGCAGATTTGCTATTAGACAACACGAAAAGGTTTGCGGACGGATTACCAGCCAATAATGCTCTTTTATGGGGTGCTCGAGGAACAGGTAAATCTAGTTTAGTGAAGTCAGTGCATGCATTGATTAATGAGAAAAACCCTAGCAAACTTGGCCTCGTGGAAATTCATCGTGAAGACATCCACTCACTTCCAACATTGTTAACAATATTAAGAAGACATGATCGTCGAATAATTTTATTCTGCGATGACCTTAGTTTCGACGATGCTGACACGAGCTATAAATCCCTAAAAGCAGTACTTGAAGGAGGAATAGAAGGGCGCCCAGAGAATGTTCTTTTTTATGCAACCTCGAACCGCCGACACCTATTGCCTCGTGACATGATAGAAAACGAACGTTCGACAGCGATAAACCCCTCTGAAGCAGTAGAAGAAAAAGTTTCACTTTCAGATCGCTTTGGACTTTGGTTGGGATTTCATCATACAGACCAAGAAACTTATTTCTCAATGGTAGACGCCTATGCTATTCATTTTGGATTGGAAGTTGATCAAGAAGTGTTGCATTCTGAAGCAAAAGAATGGTCGGTTACAAGAGGGGCTAGATCAGGAAGGGTTGCTTGGCAATACATACAAGACCTCGCGGGACGCCTCGAAAAAAAATTAAAACCATGATATTGTCACTTATATAATCATAAAGAATGGTTCACTTTCACGATTCATTACAAGTTATCAACTAGGCAGAAACTTGCGTGGATCAACTGCTTCACTACCGCGCCGGATTTCAAAATGCAACTGAGGCACATCTATACCACCGGTCTTTCCTACTCGCGCTACGACTTGTCCACGAGTAACTAAATCTCCTCGACCAACTAGAAGCTTATTTGCGTGTGCATATGCAGTTATCAAGCCTCCAGAATGCTTGATTAGCAATAGGTTTCCAAACCCTCTTATTTGATTTCCAGCGTAAGCTACTACTCCATTATCAGCTGCTAGCACAGGAGCTCCAATAGGAGCCGCTATATTTAAACCATCATTTTGAAGAGCAGAACCTTTGCTTCCAAATTTAGAAAGAATTCTACCATCAACAGGCCAAATAAAGCCTTTATTATCTCTCTTAGGAGGATTCAGGCCCATTTTCAATTCTGGTTTTGGAATAGGAAAAGCTCTAACAGATGGATGCTCATTTATATCTTCACCGTAAGCTTCTAACTGATCGATCGTTACGCCCGTTTTATCAACGATCTGTTTCTCTCTGGTTTTATGTAAAAACTTATTTCTTGAATCGTATGGTAAGTAGAGCTTTTGTCCAACAAAAATAGTATATGGGGGCCTAAATTTGTTTACTCTCGCCAATGATGACATATCCACCCCATACATTCGTGAAATAGCATATAAGGTGTCCCCTGACCTCACTATATGTGCTTTTTCATTTGGCAAATAAATCACCTGCCCACGTGAAAGAACGTAGGGAGGACGAATTCTATTGATCTCAATTATTTTTCTCAAGGGCACATTATACTTTTCAGAAATTTCGTAGAGTGTTTCGTTCGCTTGGACTGTATAAATTTTTGATCTGCTGAAGCTTTTACCGCTTTTACCATAACTTTTGTCACTTACATGTACCGGGCCTTGATAAGAGCTACAAGAAGCAACTAATAAAAAACAAAAGAATACACAGACAAATAATAATTTATCAAAAATGACTTCCTGATTATATTTGCATATGCGCATTAGGCGCTCTTATCTCTAGCCAATCCAGGTAAAAGGGGAACAAAACGCACCTCAATTAAATCCTGTGTTTCAAAACCACTATCTGTACGTGATATTTTCTTCAAGACTTGTTTCCTATCAACTCCACTAACAGGAAGTATCATAATGCCTCCTATAGCCAGTTGCTCCAATAAATTTTGTGGAATTTCACTTGAGGAAGCGGAAACACTTATCCGATCGAATGGTGCCTGTTCAGGCCAACCTTTCATCCCATCTCCTGCTCGGGTGCTAATGTTATGTAATTGTAGCTCACTAAATTTTTGTTCTGCATTAGCTAAAAGAGGACGATGTCGTTCAACTGTATAAACCCTTCTGCAAAGATACGATAAAACAGAACAATGATAGCCTGAACCGGTTCCAATCTCTAAAACCTTCAAGGTTTTATTTAGCTCAAGTGACGCCACCATAAATGCCACAATATAAGGTTGGCTTAATGTCTGCCCATAACCAATTGGCAGAGCAGTGTCCTCATATGATTGATCTCTGAATGGTTCAGGTACAAATAGTTCACGTGGGACTCTTTCAACTGCAGACAACACAGAAATATCAGTAATCCCTGCACTTCGAAGTGATAAAATTAAGCGTGCTCTATTAGCCGGTGTTGTCATAAGTCTTTTGATTGAATATCGCAGCCAGCGACTTCATTGCACTATAATTTGTAAAATCTAAATCTATTGGAGTTACAGAAATTTTTCCATTTTCGACTGCAGAAATATCCGTACCCTTTTTTCCTGGTTGCTGCTCAGGTAAACTACCAATCCAGTAATATCTACCACCTAATGGATGCACCTGTTCAACTAAAGAATCTCCCATATTTCTTTGCCCCATGCTAGTTACCTCAATACCTTTAACATCATTTGGTTCAAGATTTGGTAGATTTACATTAATGAACGTTCTCTTCGGCCAACCTTTTCTCAATAAACCACGCAAAATATTAGGTATGTAAAACTCTGACGTTGACCAAGGTACATCCTTCTTTTGAATGTTAATTTGCTGGCTAACTGCAATCGCGGGTACTCCCAAAAGCGTCGCCTCCATCGCAGCTGCACACGTTCCAGAGTAAGATACAAACTCCCCTAGATTACTTCCACGGTTTACTCCTGAAAGGACTATATCTGGTTTATGTTTTTTCAATAATTGATGAATCCCCATAAGCACACTATCCGAAGGCGTACCCTCCACCGCATAACGACGACTTGATATTTTCTTCAGCCAGAGAGGTTCTCTTAAAGATAATGAATGACCAGATCCGCTTTGTTCGGTCATCGGCGCACATATCCATACATCTGAAGATATCTCTTTAGCTATGCGTTGCATTATTTTAATACCTGGAGCGCTTACACCATCATCATTAGAAATTAATATACGTAATTTATCCAATCGCTCAGGAAACTTATACATTGCCATCAATTACCTCTAAACCATTCATATAAGGGCGCAGTGCGCTTGGTATAATTACTGTGCCATCTTCACATTGATAGTTTTCAAGAATAGCTATTAAAGCCCGACCGATTGCTACGCCAGACCCATTTAGAGTATGAACATGCTCTAAACCCTTTTTGTCTCCGTCTATACGAAAACGGGTCTTCATTCTTCTCGCTTGAAATTCACCCGTGTTAGAACAGCTAGAAATCTCACGGTACTTGTTTTCACCTGGCAACCAAACTTCTATATCATAAGTCTTAGTTGAAGCAAAACCAGTGTCACCACTACACAATAACATAACCCTATAGGGTAACTCGAGACGTTGCATCACCGATTCTGCACAATTTGTCATACGTTCAAGTTCGTCAGCTGATTTTTCTGGATGAACTATAGAGACGAGTTCCACTTTATAAAATTGATGCTGGCGAAGCATTCCCCGCGTATCTCTGCCAGACGCGCCTGCCTCTGATCTAAAGCAAGAGGTATGTGCTGTAACCCTTATAGGCAACTCTGAATCAGAAAGAATATTGTTAGAAAAGATATTAGTTAGTGGGACTTCTGCTGTTGGAATCAACCAATAATCTTCATCAGTCCTAAATAAGTCCTCAGAAAACTTTGGTAATTGGCCTGTCCCGTATAAGGCTCCATCCCTAACAAGCAATGGAGGGCTTACCTCAGTATAACCTCCATCATTTACGTGGATATCAAGCATAAATTGAGCCAATGCTCTTTCTAATCGAGCTAACAATCCTTTTAGAATAACAAATCGTGATCCGCTTATTTTTGAAGCACTATCAAAATCCATCATACTCAAGTTTTCACCTATTTCGAAGTGTTGCAAAGGTTTGTAAGAAAATTCAGGTAGAGCACCCCAAGTACGTAATTCTACGTTACTATGTTCTGAATTGCCTTCCGGAATATCAGAAGATAGCACATTAGGTAGCACTTCTAGCAAAGATTGTAATTTCGCAGACAAGTCACGTTCTAACTGTTCCATATCCTGTATTTTATTTTTTAAAAGCCCAATTTCATCTTTTAAGGCCTCCGCTTCATTATCTAAACCATTGGAAATTGCCTCTCCAATCTTTTTAGAAGCTTCATTTCTACGACCCTGGGATTCTTGTAACTCTGTCTGTAAAGCTCTGCGCTCTACATCAATTTCTATAATTTTAGCTGACGCGCGAGCAATTCCTCTTTTAGAAAGGCTATCATCCAGTAAACTCGGGTTTTCTCTAATCCATTTAAGATCAAACATATTTCTTCGTGTCACTTTTATAAGAAAACGTTATAGAAATGATTTCGAATAGCGTCCAGTAATAGTTAACTAAAAAAACACTTAATTTCACGTTTCTTCAGCTTCTTCGGTTTGAATACTCTTCATCATCTTAGAGGCAATGAAAATTGAGGCTTAATAAAGCATGATGATTGGCAGTGCTAAGGCGAGCTGGCTCAAAGGGTCAGGAGGAGTGAGTATCGCCGCCGCAACAAAAGCAACAACTATGGCATAGCGTCTTTTTTTTCTCAGACCATCAGGACTCGTTATGCCAACTTTGACTAATATAAGAAGAACTATAGGTAGTTCAAAACTAAGACCAAAAGCAAATATCAGCCTCATAACCAAAGAGAGGTATTCGTTCACTTTTGGCACTAGAGAAATTGCCATTGATCCCTCACCGGCAAGTTGTTCAAAACTAGCAAAAAACTCCCATGCTACCGGCAAAAGAATATAATAAACAAAAACTCCTCCAGCAAAAAAAAGTACTGGTGTTGCTATTAGAAACGGAAGAAAAGCTTTCTTCTCCTTCTTAAATAAGCCGGGAGCAACAAAAAACCATATCTGGGTAGCAAAAACAGGAAAAGCTAGAAACGCAGCAGCAAAAAACGCGACCTTTATCTCGGTAAAGAATTTTTCAGTAAGAGCCGTATAAATAAGTTGCCTGCCTGCTTGACCGTCCCATACAGCAGCTAATGGCTCGACCAAAAAATTAAAAAAAACGCCGGCAAAATAAAAACAAACAAAGAATAAGATCAGAAAAGCTATGACAGACCACAGTAATCTTTTACGTAGCTCCGTCAAATGATCAACAAGAGGCATACGACTCTTCTCTATATCATCATTCTCAGGAATTTCATCTGCTACTTCATCAACCATTAGTTTGCACCAGGCGTGGTGTTAGCAGAATTGTTTGTCTGACCTTCATTTTCAGAGATATTATCAACGTTATCCGTTTCTTGTATTTCCTCAGAATCTAGTTCTGATGCATCTGGATCGTTTTCTAGTTTCAGAGACTGTTCAACTGGATCTAGAATAAAATCACCAGATTCCATTTCCTTTATATTGTCTAAAGCAGCCTTTGGATCATAGCTAATAATATCATCAACACTTTTCTTAGCCTCATCAATGCCAGATTCTCTAGCTATACTTTCGAGGCCATCCTGAAATTCTGAAGCAAGTCCTCTCATTTTTCGGATAATTGTTGTCACTGTTCGAATAGCTGCGGGCAAGTCTTTTGGACCAATAACTATCAAAGCCACTACCATGATCAGCATTAATTCCGGCCAACCTATATCGAACATATCTTCTAGGCCCGGTTATAATTGAAAACGGAGTCCACCGGCTAATCCATAAATAGGCTTATGAAATTTAGCTTTTGGCTGCTGTCTGGTCGTCTTTAGCGACCGAGTCCGCAGGAGCAGAATCAGCCTCAATTTTTGTAGAATCATCTGAAGTGTCACCCTGTTCTTTCATATTGGACTTAAAGGACTTTATGCCTTTCGCAACATCACCCATTAACGAAGGAATTTTACCCCTACCCCCAAAGAGAACTAGAACAACAACCAGTACGATTATCCAGTGCCATATCGAAAAAGTACCCATTGCTCAGACGCTCCAATTAATCGAAATCCAGTGTTAAAACAATATTGTAACAGTATTACAGAAAGAATTCCCAACCGCAACTTTCGAAGTTCTGCACTATATCAAACAATATGTGCCATTTGGCAACCATTTAAAAAAACAACTTTAAAATAAACATAACCGATATTTATAAATTTATTTTTTTTAAATTACAATTTTATTATTTTACCCTATACCTTCTATAAGAGTTTGTATAATCAACGAGTATCAAATCACAACGGCTCTAGTTTGTCCTCATATTCCTCCGCCGACTCCTCTAAGGACAAATAAGGTATGTCTTCTTGTTGAGATCGGGATGCATACACATCTACTGCTGGTCTAGTATCTAATACTCCAGCAGCCTTAAGTTCCTGTATTTCGGGCAGGTCCTGTATACTTTCTAAACCAAAATAGGAAAGAAAGTGATCACTTGTTTGCCAGGTGGTTGGCCTTCCCGGTGTGTTTCTTCTTCGTCCAGGTTTTATCCAGCCTGCCTCTAATAGCACATCTAGGGTCCCTCTATTAACTGTAACACCTCTTATGCTTTCTATATCAGCTCGCGTTACCGGCTGATTATACGCAATTATAGCCAAAGTCTCTTGAGCCGCCCTGGACAAACGCTTTTCTGAATTCCTTATTATCTCCAGACTGTCTGCTAAGTCAGGTGCTGTACGAAAAGTCCATTTGTTACCTACCTTTACTAGATTCACACCTCTGGAAGAATACTGTTCGGACAACAAATGGATTAATTTTTTAAAATTAGCATCTTCCGGTAAGCGATCCGATAATATGGACTCATCTATAGGCTCATTCGAGGCAAATATGATTGCTTCAAGTACCCTCAAATGTTCCTGGTCTTTTAAGTCTGTTAATTTAGGAGTTTCTTGCACGCACTGCCTCCAATCGGTTTAATTATGATTCATTCAAATTTGATAACTTTACTTCTTCCCGGCCTCTAAAGAAAATTGGACCAAAAGATTGTTCTTGTCTCATTTCTGCTTTGCCACTTTTTACCAGCTCAAGACTTGCCGAAAATGTTGCAGCTATTGCTGATCTTCTAACCAAGTCATCTTTTAACCCTGATGGAAGAAAGCTTGATAAATCGGACCACTCGAACAAGCTTCCCAGCATTGTTGACAGCCTGCTCAAAGCCTCGTCCATAGAATAGAGTTTAATTTCTTCAATTTTAAGAGGAGATGGTCTATGACGCCTTTGCGTTACGCCATACGCATTTAGAATCTCATATAATGTTGCTGTATATGAAGAGTTAGTTTTAACGCGTAATACTTCAGGGTTCCCTCGATTAAACGTGTCTCTTCCCAATAACGACCTCTCAAATAATGACACCGCAACCCTTCTTATCGATTCCAGACGTTGTAATTGGTAAGTAAGTGCTTCAGCTAATTGCTCTCCAGTTGGTTCATCATTACTTTCGATTTCTGGGAGCAACAATCGAGACTTAAGATATGCTAACCAGGCTGCCATCACTAGATAATCTGCAGCTATTTCTAGCTTCATTTTTTTTGCTTCATCAATGAAGGTTAGGTACTGCTCAGCAAGACCAAGTATCGAAATCTTAGTAAGGTCAACCTTTTGTTCACGAGCCAAAGCTAACAACAAATCGATTGGCCCTTCGAAACCATCTAATTGAACGATTAGTTCAGAATTATAAGATTCTGACTCTGGCATCCTATAATCAGGTATCGGTTGTTCAAAATTATCAACTCTTTCGTTCATATAATACCTACAAAGTTATATATAATACCCGTTACGAACTTCCTTGGGGAGACGACTAACCAATCAAATGGGTCAATCCCCAGACCCATCTCTTCAGTTACTCTAGGTACAATAAAGATCAGTCCAACGATAATAAACAAGCCAAATGGTTCTAATTTTGAAAACCTTCTAGCAAACCTTAATGGTAGCAAGCCTGTGACTACTCTCCCACCATCTAATGGCGGCAAAGGTAACATATTAAATATTGCTAATAACATATTGATTTCAATAGATATTATCAACACAATGGACAATGTGTTTAACTCAAATAATTGAGCTAATACTAATACGATCGTTGACAAGGCAGCTAATATTAAATTGGCTGCAGGACCTGCCCCAGCGACCATGATCATGTCCCTCCGAGGCGATCCGAGTCGCCCAAAATTGACAGGAACAGGCTTAGCCCAACCAAAAATGAAGCCCACACCAGACAGCACTAAAAGTGCTGGCACCAATATAGTTCCGATAAAGTCAATATGTCGAATTGGATTGAAACTAACTCGTCCCAAACTGTAAGCAGTTTTATCACCTAATTTCCAGGCAACCCAACCATGAGCTGCTTCATGAAAGGTAATAGCAACTAATATAAGAATAGCTATAAGAACATAATTCAAGACACTTAAATCAACCACACTAAGGATCCTTTTTTATGTTTAAGTTATCTTAATTAAGTAATTTTTCTAACTTAGTTCTAAACTCGGAGATACTGCCACTTTTTTTATAACCAGATATTGAATTTAGAGCGGTATTCCATCGACTCTCACATTCTAGACTGATAGAAGGAATAAATGTTTTTATTAAAGACATTTCGTTTATATTCCCGGAACAATGTAACACTACATCACAGCCAGCATTAAGCGCATTTTCGCAGCGACTAGTCAGGTTACCTTTCAAAGCCCCCATGCAAATATCATCACTAAACAGAAGACCATCAAAACCAATTTCCTGACGAATAATATTTTGGATAATATAGCTAGAATTTGTAGCTACATTATTAGAATCCAAAGATTCATACATCACATGTGCAGTCATACCGAGCGGTGCGCTAGAGAAAGCCTTAAACGCATTAAAATCACTATTCGTTAAATCATGGTGAGATGCTCGGACTTTTGGAACATCTATGTGAGAATCAGACTTAGCACGTCCATGCCCAGGCATATGTTTAATCACAGGCAATATTCCTCCTTCACACAACCCGGAATAAAAAGCTTTCGCAATGTTAATAATAACTGAGGGATCTGATGAGTAAGTACGTCCAGCTAACGCCTTCGTCGTCGATTCAAAAAAAACATCAAGAACCGGAGCACAATTTACAGAGATTTCCAATGTAGCCAACTCTGAAGCTATTAAGCGACCTGCCGTATAACTCGTTTCTAATCCCCTCTTATTATTTACGTCGTAAATCAAACCCAATAACTCTGCTGAAGGTATATTATTCCAGTGTGGAGGTTTCAGACGCTGCACATTGCCTCCTTCTTGATCAATTAATACAGGCGCATCCTCTCGTTTTACGGAATCACGTAGAGACCTAACCAATTCAACAACCTGTCCTGGAGATTTACAATTTCTTTCAAAAAGTATAAATCCGAAAGGATTTAGTTCCTTGAATAAATCTAATTCTTCATCAGACAATTCTGTATTAGCACAGCCAAGCACTACAGCAGCTGGTAGATTATTACGGACCGACAACAAAACAATCCTGTCTTCTAGCCTTAAGTCTAGAGCATAAAGACTTTGCCTCAGAGTTAGTTACTATAGGACCGACCTGTAATCTATAAAATGTACCATTTACGAGTTTTACAGTACTAACCTGGTAAGATAAATCTTTCAGAATATCACTATTAGATTTTTTTATCTTCTTCCAGAGAGTTAGTGCGTCTTTTTGTTTAGCAAGAGAGCCCAACTGCAACTTCCAGGTTTTGCTACCAGGTAATTTATGTTCAGACACATCAATCTTGGATTGAATGACTGGTTTTTTTCGACCTCGATCAATTGTTGGGCTTTTTATGCTTAAATCATTCGAAATCGATTTCTGTATTTTATTGGTTGAATTAAATTTGTTAAGTTGAATTTTTGAATCTTCATGACTCAAGATTCCGCCTTCTTCACGGGTAGAGTTAGGTTGAAAAACTTTATTTTCATGTTGGGACAAATTCTTTTGTAACTGCAATGACGATTCTTGTTTATTGCGTAATAATACACCTTCAACAGGTTCTTCTGGTGGCGGTAATAATCGCTCCACAATATTTTCAGATACACTAGACCCACGATCAAAAATACTTCTATCTTGATTGAGAACCTCTCTACCTCCAGGATCCACAGGTTTATGCTTAACCTTATTCTTATCAATTGCCTTAATGACTGGGGGTTTATCGAGGACCCCTGAATTATAACCCTCTTGATCTATGTTAAGCCAAGCAAACCATCCCAGTCCTGTAAGAACGCAAATAGCACCAATCGCTATTAATATTTTCATTGAGCCCTCTTCAGCCAAAAAGCTTTTACAAGAGACTATTAGATTCGCGTATTCAATTCATAAAAAAAATTTCAGCCGCGTAATTCCTCTACGGGCTCGACACCTAAAACCTTTAAACCCGAAGAGATAACGGTCCTTAACCCACAAACTAGAGATAATCTAGCTTGTGTCAGTTCTAGGTCATCAGTGACAACAAATCGAAACGACTCATCTTCACGCACCTTGCTCCAGAGAGAATGAAAAGAGGAGGCTAGATCATTTAAATAAAATGCTATCCTATGAGGTTCTTGGGCTTCCGATGCCATTTCCACAACGCGCGGCCATAAGGCGATCAATTTAATAAGGGCCAACTCATCAAATCCACTCAAAAGAGATAAGTCACTTTTTTGTAGACTTTTATAATCAAAACTTTGGTCATTAAAAGCATCTTTTGCCATACGCACCACAGAACAACTTCGCGCATGAGCATACTGAACATAAAAAACAGGGTTATCTCTGCTTTGCTCTTGGGCTTTGATAATATCAAAATCAAGTTGCGCATCGTTCTTCCTGGTTAACATTATAAATCGAACGACATCCCTACCTACACTATCGACTAATTCACTGATAGTAACATACGTGCCCGCCCTTTTAGACATTTTTGCGGCCTCACCATTTTCCAATAACCGAACTAACTGGCAAAGTTTTACGTCGAGTTTAACATTCCCTTCGGTAAGTGCGCTAACTCCTGCCTGAACTCGTTTTATATATCCGCCATGATCTGCGCCCCACACGTTTACCAAATTAGTAAAACCCCTTTTGTATTTATCTAAGTGATAGGCAAGATCACTCGCAAAATAAGTCCATGAATCATCAGATTTTTTGAGAGGTCGGTCTATATCGTCACCAAAGGCAGTTGATCTAAAAAGCGTCTGAGGTCTTTCTTCCCAATTCTCGGGTTTCATACCTTTTGGTGGATCAAGAACACCTGTATAAATTAGCCCATTTTCACTTAACATATTTAAAACAGTCTCGACCATTCCGCTTTCGACAATACTTTTCTCAGATATAAATGTAGACTGCTCAACTCCTAAATCTGACAGATCCTGCCGAATAAGTTTCATCATCTCATCAACAGCATAGCTGCTCAATTTAGGCAACCACTCACTTTCAGACTTATCTAACCAGTGTTTTTGATCTTTAATTACAAGTTTAGCCGCAAGGTCAACAAGATACTCTCCAGGATAAAATCCGTCTGGTTTCTCATAATTTTCTTGACCTAACTTTTCACAATATCGCCAATAAAGTGATCGAGCTAAAATATCTATCTGGGCGCCAGCATCATTAATATAATATTCTCTCGTTACTGAATAACCTGTCTTTGCTAACAATGACGACAACACATCCCCAAAAACTGCTCCCCTTGCATGACCAACATGCAAGGGCCCTGTTGGGTTGGCAGAAACATATTCTACATTTATTGACTTTCCTCTTCCTATTTCAGAGTCACCAAAACTTTCACCAGCAATTAAAACTTTACGCAGCTGGTCATGCCAGACTGTTCTCTTCAAGGTAATATTAAGAAAACCCGGCCCCGCAATATCAACTTTTTCAACATCAGGATGAGATATAATCCTTTCAGAAAGTACCTTTGCTATGCTTATAGGATCCTGCTTTAACTTTTTAGCTAACACCATAGCTGCGTTACAGGCTAAATCTCCGTGAGTAGTTTGTCTGGGTGGATCTACGGATATATTATCAATTAAGGAGTCTGGTGGTAGCTTATCAATTGACTGTAACTCTTCAATCACAGTTTTAATAAATGCGTTAAAATCATTATATATATTCATTAAAGAACATCCGAATCAAAATATTTTCGATGCATATTTAAAGCGTATCTATCCGTCATGCCTGCAATATAGTCAGCAATAATCCTAGCCTTAATAGAGTCTTCACTTGCTACGGCCCGGTCCCGCCATTCATGAGGTAGATATTCAGGGTTATCAAATAATAGAGAAAAAACCTCTTTTATAACTCGACGCGCCTTAGAGGTCATTTTATTAACTTTTTGATGACGATACATCCTTTCCAATAAAAACTTTTTAAGCGCTCGGTCTGATTCAGACAAATCTTCTGAAAAACAAACTAAAGGAAATTTTAGCTCACGAACATCGTCTACACTCTTAATATTATTTTTGGAAATTTTATTTCTTGTTTCAGATAATAAATCTTCGACCATAAGACCAATTATATGGCTAATAGTCACATGTATAAAACGAGGACGTTCAATTTCTCCATGGAGATCACCCATCTTAGAAAATGCTTCCCCCACCATTGGTAAGTCACTTAAATCCGAAATATCAAATAACCCTGCTCGAAGACCATCATCTATATCATGACAATTATAAGCAATATCATCCGCCATGGCTGCCACCTGTGCCTCTCCAGAGGCAAAAGTTCCCAATTCCAAATCATGTTCGAAAACATAATCAGATATAACCCTAGGAATCGGCTTATCTGTTCTAGCAAGAGAACCAATTAACGGACCATTATGCTTGACGAGTCCTTCTAAGGTCTCCCATGACAAGTTCAAGCCATCAAATTTTGGATAACGCCTTTCAAGTTTAGTTACTATTTTTAGTGTTTGCGCGTTATGATCAAACCCACCGAAGGGCTGCATTAAGTCGTTCAAAGCGTCTTCACCAGCATGACCGAAAGGCGTATGACCAAAATCATGAGCTAAAGCCAATGCTTCAGCCAAATCTTCATTAAGTCCCAATGCTCTGCTTGCCGTACGGGCTATTTGTGCAACCTCCAATGAATGAGTCAGTCTTGTTCTATAATAATCACCTTCGTGGTAAACAAACACTTGTGTCTTATGTTTCAACCGTCGAAAAGCACTACAATGAATTATCCTGTCCCGATCACGTTGGTAAATGCTTCTGTATGTGCTTTCATTCTCAATAAACAACCTTCCTCTACTTTTATGTGGATCACACGCATAATCAGCAAGAATCTGTCCATATAAAGCAGTCTTGGAATCTTTCATATAGCCGTGAGTCTTATTTAGAGGCATAATAAAGAAACTAAACTCGTTTATGTCTATTGCAAACAAAAATTGACAATAATTTAATAATTCTTAATTTATGATATAAATTATTTTAAAACATGATTTACGGTAAAATATAAATGACAGAAATAACCAAAGATCCAGTAGATCAAAATGATACATTACCTCGCGTTATAACCCTAAGTGAAAGCGCTATAAAACGATTAACTGAATTATTCGAGTCAGAAAATAGCAAAAAAATGTTGAGGGTATATGTGAATGGAGGGGGATGCTCAGGGTTCACATATGGATTCTCTTTTGATGACAAATTAAGTGACGGAGACCACTTGTTTGAAATAGAGGGAATAAAAGTTATTTCTGATGATGCTTCATTAGACCTAATAGGAGGTAGCAGGCTCGACTGGGTCGAAAGCTTGGGAGGAGCATCATTTCAGTTAATAAACCCGAACGCAAAAGCACAATGTGGTTGTGGAGCAAGTTTTTCAGTTTAGTCGAATTAATATCTGGTCAAAACAGTAAAATATGAAAATTGCCACCTGGAATGTTAACTCTGTTAAAGCTCGTCTGCCCAATATAATTGAATGGCTAAGATTAGCTCAGCCAGATGTTCTACTTCTTCAAGAAATCAAAGTTATTGACGAAAATTTTCCATCTTTTGATTTTCAAAGTATTGGATATAGTTCAGCTGTACATGGACAAAAAGCCTACAATGGAGTCGCAATCTTATCTAAGAAGCCCATAACAGAAATAAGGATCGGGCTCCCTGGCGATGAAAAGGATGAACAGTCAAGATACATAGAATGCTGCATAAATTTGAGTAAAAACATTAACCTTCGTGTAGCATCAATTTATTTACCCAACGGTAACCCCGTAGAAACAGATAAATTTAGTTATAAAATTAGGTGGATGGAACGACTAATCTCCCACGCTAAGACTTTACTAGAGAAAGAAGAGCTTATCATATTAGGAGGAGATTATAATGTTATACCCTCCGATTATGACTGCTATGATCCAATCATATGGAAAGATGATGCTTTGGGAAGACCTGAGATTAGATCGAGATTTCGTACGCTTATTAATTTGGGTTTAACTGAAGCGTGGCGTTCGCTGCATAGAGAAACTCATGTTTATTCATTCTGGGATTATCAAGCGGGCGCTTGGCAAAAGGACAATGGAGTACGCATTGATCACCTATTACTCTCTCCTCAAGCAGCAGACCTTCTCGAGAATTGTGAAATTGATAAAAATCCTAGAGGTCAAAAAAAAGCCTCAGATCACACCCCAGTTTGGTGCGAACTGAGACTATAGACTCTATCTCTTTTATTTGAATCAACACCCATTATCAGTTAACAAAGATTCATTAAGATAAATTCATATATGAATTTATAAATCAGCATATATATGGGTTTCTTTTTTGGCACCAGGATGTGTAATTGCACCGTAGCGCGCATCACCTACTGTCTGAGCATATTTCCACAAGGTACCAGCTTGGTAATTATTATTTACTGGCTTCCAATTCTTGGCTCTTTCGTCCAGCACATCTTCGGATAGCTCAACACTCAAGCTACCTTCATCAGCATCAATTACAATAATATCTCCATCCTGAACTAACCCAATTGGTCCACCCGATGCCGCCTCTGGGCCTACATGTCCTATACAAAAGCCTCTCGTGCCCCCAGAAAACCTGCCATCAGTAATAAGAGCAACTTTTTCACCCATATCTTGGCCATACAAAGCACCTGTTGTAGACAACATTTCACGCATGCCTGGGCCACCTTTTGGTCCTTCATTACGTATTACTAATACATCTCCTTCTTTAAAATCTCGATTTAATACTGCTTGAAGACAATCTTCTTCTCTTTCAAATACACGAGCCGGTCCACGAAACTTTGTATTTTTAAGACCAGCAATTTTCACTATAGCCCCTTGTGGAGCAAGGTTACCTTTTAATCCAACAACACCTCCGGTTTCGGAGATAGGATGATTAACGTCTCTCACAACATCCTGATTAGTTGGAAAATCAACACTTGAATAATTCTCCGCTAATGTCTTACCAGTGACCGTAAGACATTCACCATGCATAAAACCGCCCTCCAATAGTTGTTGTATGACTATCCCCACTCCGCCAACTTCATAGAGGTCTTTTGCAACATAACGTCCACCTGGCTTAAGATCAGCCAAATATGGGGTCCTTCTCATAACTTCACACACATCAAATAAATCAAAATTGATACCAGCTTCACTTGCCATTGCAGGTAAATGAAGACCAGCGTTAGTAGAACCGCCAGTAGCTGCAACAACTGCTGCCGCATTTTCAAAAGACTTTCGAGTGACTATATCCCTCGGACGAAGCTGGCTTTTAATCAGCTCCATTACAGCCTTACCGCTAGCTAAAGCATATTCATCTCTATTCTCATAGGGCGCTGGCGCACCTGCTGAGCCTGGCAAAGCAAGTCCAATTGCCTCTGAAACACATGCCATTGTATTAGCGGTAAATTGCCCCCCACATGCGCCTGCAGACGGGCAAGCGACACACTCTAGCTCATGAAGCTCATCATCTGTCATTGTACCGGCTGCATTCGCTCCAACACCTTCGAAAACATCAATAATAGTTACATCTTTGTTTTGAAAGTTACCGGGAAGGATTGAACCTCCATACATAAAAACTGATGGAACATTCAACCTCAACATTGCCATCATTAGTCCTGGCAGTGACTTATCACAACCTGCTAAGCCAACAATCGCATCATAGCTGTGCCCCCTTACCGTAAGTTCCGTTGAATCTGCTATAACCTCTCTACTTATGAGAGAAGAGCGCATACCATCATGCCCCATAGCTATTCCGTCAGTTACGGTTATTGTGGTGAACTCTCGAGGAGTACCACCAGATTCAGAAACTCCTTGTTTGGCAGCTTGGGCCTGCCTCGATAGTGCTATATTGCATGGAGCAGCTTCATTCCAGGTAGTTACTACGCCTACAAAGGGCTGTTTTATCTGTTCTTCCGTCATACCCATCGCATAATAAAACGCCCTGTGAGGCGCACTGGTGTTGCCTATAGAGACATGTCGGCTGGGTAATCTTGATTTATCCCAGTTATGATTCAATGATCCACTTCCTTCCATCAAAACCTCCCAAAAGTTATAAAAAACTATTTCACACTTAATTAGAAATTCTAGACAAAGCCTTCATCAGCTTTTTTCTAGCAACCTCAGAGACTGAACGTCTCTCTTTTTGCAATTCAATGACATTTTCAGGAGCCTTACTCATAAAATTATCATCACTAAGTTTCTTGTCCAGGCTAGCGATGTTTAATTCATGTTTATCTATTTCTTTTCTAAGTCTTTCTTTTTCTTGGCTAAAATCAATAAGACCTGAAACATTTACAAACGCGGTAGCCTCTTGAATTACAAATTGCACACACTCTTTAGCTACAAACTCTGAATTATCTTGATCAGACACCAAAGTCACGGCTGTCTCCAGATTGGCCAATCGAGTAATTTGATTTAAATTTTTATTTAGCTCATCCAAATGCTTATCATTCAAGTCAACCATGTAAACAGGTACTTTTGCTGCTGGTGGAACATTAAGCTCACTCCTAACTGTTCTTATTTCAGTGATCAAATCAATAACCCACTCCATTTCTGAAGCAGCAGAATCATAATGGAACAATAAATCTTCAGGCCAATCAGAAGTAATTAGTAGCTCACCATTTCCAAAATGCTCCCACAACTCTTCTGTAATAAATGGCATTATTGGATGAAGAAGTCTGAGAATTATATTCAAAACCCAGGCTGTAGTAGTTCGTGTTTCAAGTTTGTCTTGTTCAGTATCCCCTTGAAGAACTGATTTAGCAAACTCAAGATACCAATCACAGAAAGTATGCCAAACAAAATGGTACAAGCTGTTCGCGGCTTGATCAAACTTATAAGCTTCAAGAGAGTTTGTAGTTAGTTGTGCAGTTTTAGAAACTTCTGCAATAATCCATTTATTGATTGTTAAATCACAGGATAGGGGATCAAAACTTTCATTTGAGAGAACGCAGCCATTAATTTCACAAAACCTCGATGCGTTCCAAAGCTTCGTTCCAAAATTTCGATAACCAGCAACCCTCTGCTCTGAAAGCTTTATGTCTCGCCCCATCGCTGCCATAGCTGTTAGAGTAAATCGCAAAGCATCAGCTCCATATTCATCGACTAATTCTAAGGGATCAATAACATTACCCTTAGACTTAGACATTTTTTGTCCTTTTTCATCTCGAACAAGTGCGTGAATATAAACTGTGTGGAATGGCACCTCGCCCATAAATTCAAGCCCCATCATCATCATTCTCGCCACCCAAAAAAAGATAATGTCAAAACCTGTAACAAGAACATCTGTTGGGTAGTACCTTGTTAGCTCAGGTGTGTTCTCAGGCCACCCTAAGGTTGAAAATGGCCACAAAGCAGATGAGAACCAAGTGTCAAGTACGTCTTCATCTCTCACTAAAGATACGTATTTACCATACTTGGTTTTTGCAGCTTCTAAAGCATCCTCTTCGTTCAACTCTACATAAATTTCGCCTTCAGGCCCATACCAAGCAGGAATTTGGTGTCCCCACCAGAGTTGACGAGATATACACCAAGGTTGAATATTTCTAAGCCACTCAAAATATGTCTTGGACCAGCTTTCAGGAACAAACTTAGTTTTACCCTGTTCAACAGCCTCTATTGCTGGTTTTGCAAGTGTTGCTGCATCAACATACCATTGGTCTGTTAACCATGGCTCGATTACTACGTCTGAACGATCTCCATAAGGTACAGTATGTTCATAAGCATCAATTTTTTCTAATAAACCTAGTGCATCAATATCTGAAACAATTCTTTTTCTGGCCTCAAAACGATCCATGCCTCTATAAATTTCTGGTGCGTTATCATTAATTCTACCACTCGCATCAAAGATATTAATCTGTTCAAGGTTATGACGACGACCCACTTCAAAATCATTAAAATCATGAGCGGGAGTTATTTTAACTGCACCAGATCCTTGCTCTGGATCTGCATACTCATCTGCCACTATTTTAATTGTGCGACCGACTAAAGGTAAAACAACATTTTTACCAACTAGATCAAAATATCGTTTATCATCTGGATGCACTGCAACACCTGTATCACCCAACATTGTCTCAGGACGAGTTGTTGCAACAGTTACAAATCTATCAGGTTGATCTTCTATTGGGTAACGAAAATACCACAAATTCCCATCGATTGATTTCTGTACTACCTCTAAGTCTGAAACAGCAGTATGTAATTTAGGATCCCAGTTTACTAATCGTTGATCCTTATAGATTAATCCTTTTTTATATAGGTCAACAAATACTTTTAGAACAGCCTTTGAAAGGCCTTCATCCATCGTAAACCTTTCTCGACTCCAATCACAAGAAGAACCAAGACGCTTTAACTGCTCAATAATAGTACCACCAGATTCCTCTTTCCACTCCCAAACCTTCTCTAGAAACTCAGCTCTACCAAGTTTTGGGTTATCTGTTTCAATATTATCTATTCTTCTTTCTAGTTCGATCCCTTTATCTGAAAGCTGTCGTTCGACAACCATTTGCGTCGCAATACCAGCATGATCTGTTCCAGGCTGCCATAGAACATCAAGACCACGCATTCGTTTATAGCGAATCAGGACATCTTGCAGTGTGTTATTTAAGGCATGCCCCATATGTAAGCTGCCCGTCACATTTGGTGGAGGAATAACAATGGCATAGGATTCCTGATCTGGACGTCTGCCAGCAGAAAAAGATTTGCTCGATTCCCAAAGATCGTAATGCTTTGATTCGATTTTAGCCGGCTGATAGGTCTTTTCAAACATTTCACATCACATCAAAAAAGTTATTACGTTCTCTATAAATATTAAGACATAAAAAATAGAGGCTAGGTTTTACTGAATTCATTTATTAAATTGAATAATAAAAATGGCAGAGATTACAATCTTTTACTTAGATGATACAGTAGTTAAGCGTTTAATTTCATCACGCACCATTTGATCTACAATAGTGGGCAAATTATTATCTAGCCACTCTTTTACTAATGGTCTCAACAATTTAATGGTTAACGAATCCAACTTTTGATTGAAGGCATTCGCTTCTAAATCATTTAAATTTGTAAGCAATGCAGTAATAGAATCGTTGCTTCGCTTTAGGATCTCGTTAGATAAAAACGTTTCTTCATTTTCAAAACCTAAATCACGATCAGTTGTTTCTTTATTAATATTAATTCCATCTTCAATCGACTTTGCTTCATTCGGGGTACTTGCAACCTGATCTAAAACGGTCTTCTGATCTATTAATTGAGTTAGAACCAACACCTCATCTTCATTAGCATCGCCATCCGTGTTTGTTTCTGGTTCTTCTATAGTAGTGTCTGATCTACTTACTCCATCTTCTGAAATAATTTTGCGAATTGATGAAAGTATTTCATCCATTGATTGTTCTTGTAAGTCAGTCTTTCTATCGCTCATTAGATTACTTATTACAGTTGAATTAGTTTAGGGCTTAACTATTAAAGTTTTGTCTACTCAATAAATATAGTTCTGCCAAAGAGCTTATTCCTAATTTTTTCTAGGTGCTCAGAAGGATCATATATATCTACCCCTAGTCCCAAGTCATCGGCGGTCAACTTACCGGTGACTGACAAAATAGAAAAGCCACTTACAATCAACACTCTCTTGGCATTCTCTAGTTTTACTCTAGAGTCCAATAATTCCTGTTCAGCATCTAGAACGTCTAAAACTGTCCGGGAACCAACTTTAGATTCCTGCTCAACACCTTCAAAAGCTACTTCTTGGGCCCTAACCGCGGCCTCAAATGAAGTAATTCTTGCCTGCGCAACCATAAAGTTTTCCCAGGCGTCACGTGCCTTGTTTTCGATAAAACGTCTGGAAACAGCTAACTCTGACAGCCTTCTGCTTGCCGTCTGTTTCGCTTCTCGAATAAATGAATATTCTGCGCCTGATTGAAAAATAGGAACAGAAAACCTTGCTCTCAAAGTCGATTTTGTATCTTGGTTCCCCGAACTTATTATGTCTTTTTCTCTAGCTAAAATCGCATCAACTGCTACGGTTGGCAGTAAATGTCCTTTAGCAACTTTTATGGCATCTCTGGCTGCACGCTCATTAAACTCTGCTGTCACAATTTGAGGATTATTATTTAAAGCTAATGCCACGGTGTCAGAAACAGATCTCGGCAGGTTATCTGGTAATGTAGGCTGGTTAAGTGACAAAGGACTACTTCCCGTTAACTTATGTAATGCAGCTCTAGATTTCCGAACATTCGCAAACGCTGAAGCCTTATCAGCTATTGCTCTGGCCAACCGGCTTTCACCTTGTGCTACGTCTGTACGAGTCAACTCCCCCACCTCAAAACGATCTCGTACTGCTTGCAATTGCTGCTTTATAACAACTACATTCTTATTTTGTAGATCCAAAACTGCGTCATCACGAAGTACCGTTACAAAAGTATCCACCACTTCCAGGAATAGGCTTTGTTCAGTATCAATTAAACCACTACGTGCCGCGGCCACCTTACTCTCAGCTATATTAAGTTCAGCTTGAGTTCGAAAACCTCGAAAAAGATTCTGCGAAATGGCCAAGTCAATGCTCTGTGGGCGGTTACTGATGTCTGTAGAAGCACCAGAGCCGTACTTACGGCTTATTTTTCTATGCCCATAATTTCCGCTAACTCTAATTTCTGGACGCCATTTGGCCATTGCTTGAGAAACCTTTTCGTCGATAGCTCGAACTTTTGATCTCTCTGCAATTAATTTAGGGTTACTATTGTATGCCTTCACTAGAGATTCATTAAGGGTTTCAGCTAAAACTCTATCAACCAAACCTCCTATAAGTGAGACTGAGGATATGAGACTAAAAATCAGAATAATTCTGCTTATTATCATTTTAAGGTTATCCACTCATAAATTTACCAAATAGGTAGAACAATACACTCTAATTACTCTAAATATACTTACTTGTTTCTCAAAATGTAAAAGTTTCTTCTTTTTCAAGGCCTGGAAGCATTTGTGTCCCTGCATCAAAAAGAGGTCGACTAGACAGTATACCATCTCCACGAACAAATATGTATGCTCTGCCCAAAACACCCACATCACTATTGCCTATAACAGCTGCAAGCTTACCATCTAAAATAAGCTCATTTGCTATTTTAGGTGGAACCTCAGAAATTGCACCACTTATTAATATAGCATCATAAGGTGACTCAGCTGTATACCCCTCATCAAGTGGGGCCTCTACAACAGCAACATTATCGATTGCCAACTCATTAATAGCATCCGAAGCAAATGTTATCAAAGCAGGATCGCTCTCAATGGCTACCACCGAACCAACCAGCTTACCGAGGAGAGCAGCATCATAACCAGTAGCACAACCTACGTTTAGAACAGAGTTTTTAGAGCTGAGATCTAATTCCTGCAATAATCGGGCTAAAACTATAGGTTCCATAAGAAACCTTCCAGGAGAGACTTCTATATCTTCATCTATGTAAGCCATTGCCTTTTTATTTTCTGGGACAAAACGTTCTCGTGGAATAACCGACATAGCCTCCAATATAAATTGGTCAGTCACTCGGGTGGGTCTGAGCTGATTGTCTACCATATTGCGTCTTGCAGAACTGAATTCACTCATATTATTGAACCTTTTAATCGATCAACATAAAGTTTTACTATAAATAGATAAAATTATGAATTTATAGAGATAGGCCTAACTAATAACAATTGGTTATCTTTTATTTATAATTAACGTATTGGACTATAAAGCATTAAGTAGTTTGACGCTTCTTACTAATGAAAAATAAATATAACCGATATAAACTTTTTAAATCCAATAAAATGCAAAAAATTTTATCGGCTAGGAAAATATTATGAATAAATTGTCTAATGAAGACTCCAATTCAGTTTCAAAGGGAGATTCCCAACACAGAATTGAAAAACGAGAAAATATGGTTATTGAGTGGAATGTACCGATAGAAATGGACGACGGAATAATATTGCGCGCAAACGTCTACAGGCCTGATTCTGACGGACTCTTTCCAGTCATTATGAGCCATGGACCCTATGGCAAAGATCTCGCTTGGCAGGAAGGGTACAGCACTTCATGGGAAATATTCTCAACTTCCCATCCTGAAGCAGTTTCTGGCTCTTCTAATATTCACCAGAGCTGGGAAACTGTCGATCCTGAAAAATGGGTTCCAGACGGCTATGTATGCATAAGAGTCGACAGTCGTGGCGCAGGTCGGTCCCCTGGTGTAATCGACTGCCGTAGTAGTAGGGAAACTGCTGATTTTTGCTGCTGTATAGAATGGGCTGGAGAACAAATATGGTCTAACGGAAAGGTCGGACTAACGGGGATTTCCTATTACGCCATTAATCAGTGGCAAGTTGCTGCATTAAAACCAAAATACTTAGCTGCTATGTGCGTATGGGAAGGTTCTGTAGACTACTATCGTGATGGAACTCACCATGGTGGTATTTTAAACACATTCCAAAGTAACTGGTATGACATGCAGATTAAGTCTGTGCAGCATGGATTAGGAGAGAATGGGCCTAAAAGTCGAGTGCATGGAGAATTAGTATGTGGGCCAGAAACTCTTAGTGAAAACGAATTAGAAAACAACAGAGTTGACCTAGGAGATCGCCTGCAGACTCAAGAACTTATCAATGAATGGTATAATGAAAGAACGGCAGACTTATCCAAAGTAGAAACACCTCTTCTTTCTGCTGCAAGTTGGGGTGGGCAAGGGTTACACCCTAGAGGAAACTATATGGGCTTTTTGAATTCAAAATCAAAACACAAATGGCTGGAATGCCATGGTCTAGAGCATTGGACAGAATTCTATACTCCCTATGGCGTTGAGTTACAAAAAAAGTTTTTTGGACATTTTCTTAAAGGAGACGACACTGGATGGGTCAACCAGCCAACTGTACAGCTGAAAGTTAGACATTTAGATGAAAAATTTATAGTCCGTGGAGAAGATGAATGGCCAATAGCACGAACAGAATGGACTAAAGTTTATCTTGACCCTAATACGCTTTGCTTATCACATTCACCTTTAATTAAAAACTCATCTATAACATATAATGGTCTAAGTGATGGGATTACTTTCCTTCTTCCCCCTTGGAAGAAGGAAACTGAAATAACTGGCCCCTTGGCTGCAAAACTATTTGTGTCCTCTTCAACAATAGATGCTGATATATTTCTAGTTGTCCGATTGTTTTCACCCGACATGAAAGAAATCGTTTTTCAAGGAACTTTAGATCCACATACACCTATAGCCAACGGTTGGTTGAGGGCATCTCATAGAAAACTTGATCCAGAAAAGTCGACTTTCTGGCAGCCTTATCACACACATGATGAAAAACAACCGTTAGCAGGTGGAAATATCTACGAGTTAGATATTGAAATATGGCCTACATGCATCGTAGTCCCTAGCGGTTATAGAATTGCGTTAAGTGTTAGAGGAAAAGACTACGTATATCCTTGCAGTACAAACCACCGACTATCCAATATGCGAAACAACTTTACTGGAGTTGGTCCTTTTCTACATGACGACCCAACTGACCGGCCCGAAGAGATTTTTAATGGAAAGGTGACCCTTCATTGTGGTCCTGATTTTCCTTCATCATTACTATTGCCCATAATACCCCAAAAAAATAGTTAACATAGTTTAATAGACATAAAAAGGATTCTGCTATTTTTCCTTACTCGTTACGCTATTCCACGTTTTATGGTGGTTTCTTTCTGACTGCGGGAATTTTGATGCCCTTTTGGCCTCTGTGGTTGGAGAATAGGGGCCTAGATTCTCTGCAAATAGGATTATTATTAGCATTAGGTCCATGGGTGCGCACTATAACCAACCCAGTCATAGCTAACATCTCAGATCGTAGTGGTAAATCTAAAAAAGTACTTATGATTCTATCAATTCTAAGTATCTGCGCGTTTTTATGTTTCTTTTTAGCACAAACTTTCTGGACAATTTTATTTATCAGTATTTTCGCGGCTATTACTTTTCCTGTAATGCTTCCGATAGCCGAAAGCCGAGTTATGACTTCTGTTCTAAATCAGCATCTTGACTATGGAAGAATACGACTTTGGGGTTCAATCACCTTCATATTAGGAACCATATTAACAGGGCAATTACTCGATTACTTCAATCCAAATTTAATTTTAATATTAGTTATGGCAGCTCTATTAATAACATTTTCATCAATTACAATTCTTCCAACAGAAAAAAAAGAAAAGTCAAAGTACGATTACAAGGATATTCCAAAATTATTGGTACAACCAAATTTTATGTTATTTGTGATATCTGCAAGTCTTCTACAAGCAAGTCATGCAGTTTATAATGGTTTTTCAGCAATTCACTGGCTTTCATCGGGAATAAATGAATCAGTGATTGGTTTGCTTTGGGCCGAAGGTGTTTTGGCAGAGATTATTCTTTTTTCATTAAGCGGTTTTTTTATAGCTCGTATTGGCCCACTAGGACTAATCTGCTTAGCAGGATGTGTTGGCGTAATTAGGTGGGTAATGTTAGGCCTTACTACAGACGTAAACTATTTACTTTTGGCGCAAGTGTTCCATGCCATAACATTTGGGGCAGTACATCTGGGATCAATGCACTTTATAGCAAGAAACTCTCCCCCTTCACTATCAGCAACAGCACAAGGGGTTTACGCTTCCTGCAGTGGACTGATGATGGGGCTAACAATGATTTTAGCAGGTAGCCTTTTCGAAAACATTGGTGGAAAGTCGTTTTACGCAATGTCTGCAATTAGTGCTTTGGGAGCAGTACTCTCAATATTTTTAATACTAAAGAATAAAAAACTTACTTCAACACTTTGATTGCAATTGACTTATGCTGGAATCTACTTCTATTCATCCAGCCAAGCTACTGCCCGGATTGGCGCACCAGTACCGCCTCGTATTTTAATCGGAAAACCAATAAATTTGAAACGCCCTTTGCCGACTAGTTTCTCTAAATTCACTAGTCCCTCAACGTGAGTAAACCCTAGGTCACGGCAAACATGATGAACTTCAAAGTTATGTCTACCAGGTCTCCCTGGACTAACAGCCTCTACTCCGAACATGTTAATTTCTTTTTCACCAAGCCAAGTCGCAGATTCCTTAGTTAGGCCGGGAAAATCAGTTAAGTAACCGGGAGTTCCATAGCAACGATTATAAAAGTTCATATGCAATAAAACCATATCTTTCGGAAGTATCTCTACCTGCGCTGCTTCGACTGCCTCTTCCAAATCTTCTATAGAAATGTCTGATTTTAGAGGCTTAAATGACAAATCTAAACATACAGCTTCCGTAAAATAATTCTCCAGAGGAGTCTCATCTATCGATAATGCGTCAGGGCTGGCATCAAAATGACAAGGAGCGTCAACATGTGTACCAGCATGATCTCCGAGAGACAAATTTAGTGTTGCAGAGCTAAATTTATACCCATCTGCCTCTCTAACTTCATCATGATTACTAAACTCTGTAACTATTATAGAGGGGTGATTAACCAGTCTTGGCATTTTATGATATATATCACGGCTAAGATCTATCAATTGCATAGATTCCTCCCAAACTAGTAATTAAGTTAACTCAAAAAGATAAAAACATTAATACTATGGTTATACAACAATCACTTCATCAGCCATAATTTAAATAACAAATTTATTGTATTATTTTTAAAATATTTTAGCCACAAATAGTCAGACACTGACAAATAATATTAAATTACAAAACAATATGCCATTTACCGCATCAAACCAATCAAATATAAAACCCTCTTACTTTGTAACTAACTATTAACAAATGTGGCCCGGTGGCAGAGTGGTGATGTAGAGGACTGCAAATCCTTGTACGCCGGTTCGATTCCGGCCCGGGCCTCCATTTAATGTATTGCGTGTAAGGTTATCTTTGTTATAAGTCTGTATATTGTATTCCGGCGTAGCTCAGTTGGTAGAGCAAGCGACTGTTAATCGCTGGGTCGCAGGTTCGAGTCCTGCCGCCGGAGCCATTCCAAAGAAAGCCGAGGAATTGAATTCCTTGGCTTTCTTTTGTTCTACATCAATAAAGAAAACCAGAATACAAAAAAAGTGCATCAAAATAATAAATTAGGAAGGTACGTGGCTATCTCTGGAAATTGAACTATAAGAACCATCCCTATCAGCATGATCACCCAATAAGGAGTAGAGCTTTTAAAAATTGTCATTACATTCATTTCAGGGTCTATGTCCTGAATGGCTGATTTTACTGTGTATACCAGCAACCCGAAAGGAGGCGTAAGAAGTCCAGCCTCAATAGCAATAATAGCGATTATAGCAAATGCAATTGGGTCAAAACCAACTTTTACCGCGATAGGTGAGAAAATAGCCGCAGTCAGTAACATTATAGATATCGAATCTATTATCATTCCTAAGGCAAACCAAATTAAAACCATTACTGCTATAATTGCCCAAGTAGCCATACCTGAATCAATAAATAGACTTTCTATTGCATTAGCCATTCCAGTCATAGCCAACGTTCGTGAGTAAAGAGAGGCAGCAACAAGCAAAAGCAGTATTGGCGCTGAGGTTTTACCAACAGAGAGAATAGCATCGATAAAATCACGATACTTTAATCCCTTGAGTAATGCTAAAATGAGGCCTATAAATGCTCCAGCACCTGCCCCTTCTGTAGGTGAAAAAACTCCAAACCATATACCTCCTAACACTGCCACTATAACTGCAATAATACCAAGTAAACTAACTATAAATTGCTTGGTAGAGACATCATCTCTTTCATCATCATTGTTAATGGCCTGCGATGACTCAGGATAAGAAATATTTTTTTTAGAAACTTGAACTGATCCGACGCCAACAACAGAGGGTTTCAATATGGCCATACCAAATACATAACTAATGAATAAACCCATAAGGAGTAAACCGGGTAAAACTCCAGCTGCAAACAACTGACCTATTGATTGTTCAGTTAATATCCCCCAAACAATCATTAAAACACTGGGAGGTATAAGCATCCCTAAACAGCTTGAACCAGCCACAGCTCCAAGAGCAAAACCCTGATGGTAGCCAAAACGTTTCATCTCTGGATAAGCTATTCGAGAAAATGTGGCAGCTGAGGCAATGCTCACACCAGTTACAAATGAAAAAAGGGCATTACCAAACACAGTAGCAATAGCTAAGCGTCCAGGAAGCTTACGAAGCATTCGATTAATACCACGATATACGTCAGTAACCGTTCCTGACTTACTTATGAACTCTCCCATCAGCAGAAATAGCGGAATTACAGCAAAAACATAATCTCTAATTGCTTCGTAAGCTGTAGCAGCGAGCATTGTTTGAACGCTCCGAAAGGCATATACATCACCTCCCGTAACTAAAAAAATCCCTAAAGCACTAGTCATTCCAAGTGAAATTGCTATATGAACACCTATAGCAACCAATGCGATAAGACACACAATTAACAAAACAGCTATATTAACTTCAAACAAATTTATTTTTCCTTAGCTAGCAATCCTCGGATTAAGGCTTTTCAAGCTCAACTTGACCCTCAAGTAACTCGGGATTGAAAATATCTAAATAAGCCATAACTAGATAATTTATCATCGCTAACCCGCTCCCTAATAAGACCGTCCACCTAGCAGGCCAAGAAGGAACACGAATAGCTCCTTCCCCTTCGTATTCCCCTTCAGTAAAAGATCTTATACTTTCTTCCCAACCACCAGTAATAATCATGAGAAAAAATAGAGCACCCAGAAGGTAACCAAAAGCCAAGAGAAAACGCTGCAAAACCGGGGGTAGGTGAACCACAAGGAAATCTGCATGCAACATTGACCTACTTCGAATTGCGTAGCCAGCTTGAAGAAAGACTATAATGACAATCGATGCAGTAACTAATTCAGCCGTTCCATTTATTGGGACCGCAAAAACACCTCGACCAATAATATCTGCAAGAATTAAAAAGGTGAGAGCGAATGCCCAAACTGCTGCCAAAACCATTAGAAATTTTGATATCCGGTCACTGAGTATAATGAGATTCATGTTACTCTCTTAGTACACTTTGCTATAATTAGGGCTAATTTACCCAATAAAAGACGCAGTTTATCGGTCGGATTCCTTAAATTAAGGCATCCGACCGATAAAGGTAAACCTGAAAATAACTATTAATAAAAAAGTCTACTTAACAACATAGCGTACTGGCCATTTGTAACCTTGCTTTTCGGCTGCAGCTAAATAATCATTAAGAATTGCTTTTGCGGGAAAACCCTTCCCTTCTAACTCATTAGCATGTTTTTGAGGCCAATGTGCAAGCCCCTTAGCCCAACCAAGTCGAACATCAGCTGGAAGATCTGTTACAGTTATATTATCCCGCAACCATTTCATATCTTTCTGATATCCCACTTTATTTGCAGATCCCGTAAGCGTCTGAAAACGCCCCGCGACTTCTTTGATAACTGGTTTGACATCCGCTGGTAAACGCTTCCAAAATCGGTTATTAACCGTCAAACCATGCCATGTAATCGAGCCGAACCCGATTGTGGTGTAATATTTTCCGACCTCATGAAGCTTAAAAACTGGGCCCCAAGCACTAGGAAACATAATTCCACCTTCAGCAACACCTGTTTTTATCTTCTGGTACCAACCAGGTAAACCATCAGTAACAGGAACAATGCCTATACCTGCCTGCTTCATCCAGTTTAAGTTAAGTCCTGCTCCCAAGATCTTATGGCCCTTTAAATCCTCAAGCTTTTTCCATGGAAAATTTGTTCCCAAGTTGTAACCGCCATCTCCAATAATTGCGATTAGAGTCTGGCCATAACCCTGGAAGCGTTTGCCCAAGCTAGGATATTTATTATAAATTTCAGCTGCCGCTCCTACACTTTGAACAGGATCCATTGTCCCAAATGGAAGCATGATTTGGAAAGCATGCATAGGTAATTTTGAAGCTTCAAAACAGTAGCAAAAACCACCTATATCAACTACTCCATTTTGCACCCCCTCAAATGTGTCGAAAACTTTTACGATTGACCCACTATAACCTTCTATAAACTTTACTTTATGACTTGTCTTAGCCTCTACAGCCTTTTTCAATTCAGTTTGAAAATAGCTTTTCATTAATCCAGCATAAACAACAGTTGGTGGATGTCCTGATGCGATCCTTATGTTTATTTGCTCCGCTTTAGCTCCTTCACTTAAGCCTAAGCAACTAAAAGAAATAACCGCAGATAAAATTAAACCAGAAAAAAATCTACATGACAATTTCATCTTTCTCTCCCCTCCAAATATATATAAAGTTTTTAACTCTTATAGTTTATATTCATACCTATATGAACAAATTACAAGCTCTTAAGGCCAGATAGAGTAATGAATTGTATAATCTATCACTGAGATCTTCATATAAGAGGTGAAAAACTTGCCGGCCACATTAACGTGGAATGCATCTCCTCAAGTAGATCAGAACTCCAGCCACTAAATTCTTGCCATGCAGACTCACCAGCAACCCCATCTCTCGCCTTCTTCCGTTGGGTAGTGTCTGTGTATGCCCACAAGTGGCAGACTTCATTTGGATCCGGAGATTCTGTAATCCAAGCACAAACGTTAGTCGAATATTTTTCTCTGGTCGGCATAACACCAATAAATTTATCCATCCACTTCCCTGCTGCCCCAGGTTTTAAACGATAGTTTCTAAATTCATAAAAATTTCCAGTAGTATCTGGGTAACTAAAATCCCTTTGTGGATTCATAAACCTTAACTCTTGTTTAAGGATAAATGGCCTTATTTGAGGAAGATAATCCTTAACCCAACCATCAAGGCCAGCTAACTGATTACGAAGTTGATTTCGTTCAGCCATATCGTTGTAGCTCCACAAATGTATCACTTGATTGAGTGGACCTATATCCGTATACCAATAACCCTCTAATTTACCGTAATCGTCCCCGCGAACGGGGCGACCAACCTCTTCATTAGCCTTAAGTATTGTCTGTAGTGAACCTGGTTTTATTGTGTAAGTTCTTAACTCATGAAGCATGCTTCATCCCCTAAAATGTTTTAGCCTAGTAATAATTAGAATTATATCTTTAAAAGAACCTTGTAACTTTATATTTAAAAGCCCATCATAAGTCTATTTTATAGAATCTATGTTATTTATGATATTGAACTCGTTGACTTACGGCGATGTGTTTTCTACATTCTTGCGCCTTAAATAAGGGAGTTTCCCTATCTAGTATAAATAGTTTATCAACCCGGCATTTGGTTTATTGCCGGTGGAGGAGTCACCAATGACAGATACACCATGGAAAACAGAAGATTGGTTCACCAGTCCCTGGAACTTTGCACCAGAAGTAACCAAAGATTGGAAGTTCCCAGAAAAAATACAGATACATGACGTAACCCTACGCGATGGGGAACAACAGGCTGGTCTTGCTTTCAATTTTGATGATAAAATTCGTATAGCTGAGGCCCTAGCAGAGGCAGGTGTGCATCGAATTGAGGCAGGTATGCCGGTTGTTTCAAAAGACGATGCTAAAGTTGTTCAAGAATTAGCTAAGAGAGATTTTGGCCCAAAAGTTTATGCATTTGCTAGGTGCATGGTTGAAGATGTAAAGCGCGCTGTCGATTCTGGAGTAAAAGGCGTGATTATGGAAGTGCCTGCAAGCCCACACCTTATAGAGCTAGGTTATAGATGGGATTTAGATCGAGCTATAGATCTATCAATTGAATCAACCATCTACGCACACGAACAAGGGCTAGAAGTAGTCTTTTTTCCAATAGATTTTACTAGATCGGACCTTGAATGGGTTATTGATTTAATTGATCGTGTAGGCACCGAAGGTCATATGGATGGGCTTGCCTTAGTGGACACAATGGGAGCGACCTCAATTCATGCCATGCAATATTTTGTTCGCTCAATGAAACAAAGGTTTCCTAATATACCCCTTGAGGCTCATTTTCATATGGACTATGGGATGGGAGTAGCTAACACTATCATGGCCCTTTCTGAAGGAGTTGAGGTAGTTCAATCAACAGTCATGGGAGTTGGCGAGAGAGCTGGTAATGTGCCCATGGAAGAGACAGTTATGGCGCTGAAAACACTTTACAATATTGACATAGGAATAAAACTTGAAAACTTAAAAAGTTTAGCTGACCTTGTAAAAGACGTATCTGGAGTTACAGTTCCTAATAATAGGCCTGTTGTGGGTGATGATCTATTCAAAGTAGAGTCTGGAATAATTGCCACTTGGCTTCTTAACTGCGGTGAGGAACATCAGACTGAAGTCATGCCTTTCCGGCCAAGAATGGTAGGTCAAGAAGAGCCTGAGACAGTAATGGGTAAAGGCTCAGGGATAGATACTGTTAAAGAATGGTTAGCGAGAATACAAATTGTGGTTGATGATGAAAAATCAATGGAAGTATTAATGGCAGTAAAAGATTGGGGGCTTGTGCATAAACGTCTTATGACTTCAGATGAATTCCAAAGCCTAGCAAAAGACGTACTTGGTATGTAACAAGACTTTTTGATTTGCAAAAAAGCCTAGTGCGATTTTAAATTATTGCGCTAGGCTTTTTTATTTATAACAGTCAACTTTTCATTCTTTTTCCATAGACTAATATTAATTTAGACTCCTAAACTTATATCCGATTATCGCAAAGTGACATTCGATAGAATTTATCCCAAATCTAAAAGGAGCCTTAAAATGAAATCAGGTAACAAAAAAGAGTCTCTTTTTAACTCTGGAGTTGCTTTAGTGGTTGGAGGAAGCGGTGGGTTAGGTAGAGCAATCTGTCAAAAGTTTGGAGAGCTTGGCAGCGATGTAGTAATCACCTACAACGGAAATAAGGAAGCGGCAATAAGTCTATCCAACGAGCTAGAAAAATTGGGTAGATTATCCACAGCCCTACAAATGTCATTAGATGACCCGAAAACAATAAATCAAATTGTAGGGGAAATTATTGATAAATATGGAAGCATTCACTCTTTAGTGTACACAGTGGGTCCAGATATTGGGCAACCCTATGTAAACGATGTTAGTTACGAAGAATGGTTAAAAGTGATGTCAGTCGAGCCTATTGGATTCTTTAATATAGTAAAAGCTACTCTTCCATATCTGCGGATTAGCCGAGGCTCTATAGTATCGGTAACTTCCGCAGCCACCATGCGCTATGCTCCAAGAGACATACTTTCTGCAGGTCCAAAGGCATCTGTTAACATGTTAACAACAGCAATTGCCAGAGAGGAAGGCAGATATGGGATACGAGCTAACATAGTCGCTCCTGGTTTTATATCTGCTGGACTTGGACAGCAATTACTAGAAAACGTAATTTCAGAAAAAGAAAAAATTGCAATCGAAAAGGCGTCAGCGTTAAAAAGAATTGGCACTGCGGAGGAGGTGGCCGAAGTAGTGTTATTTCTTGCTTCTAAAAAAGCTTCATTGGTTACTGGACAAATAATTGCCACTGATGCGGGCTATACTGCATAAAAGTTTTAGCCACTTTGTTTAATTATATTTATCAGGACACTTATTTTATTTTGTATTCTGAGTTTTACGCTCACGGCCAACAACGTAAACGCCACTAGCGATTATTATAGCTGTACCAAGAAATGTAAATAAATCTGGAAAATCGTCAAAAAACATTAAACCTAGTAATGTAGCCCACACAATCTCCGTATAAGCAAACGGAGCTACTAGGCTTGTTTCACTCCTTTCATATGCGACAATAATTGCATAATGCCCAAGACCTCCAAGAAAACCAATCGCGATTAGCATCCCTAACTGTCTAAGGGATGGGGTAGTCCAGTCAAATGGAATAATTGCTGACGTAACTAAAGCGCCAACAAGAGCAGTATAAAATAACATGCTTAATGGATCAGACTTATGACTCAAATGACGAGTAATTATTTGATATAAAGCATAAAAAAGCGCTACAGCTACCGGCAATAAAGCTGCTATTTGAAACGTCCCTGCCCCTGGTCGAATTATAACAAGCATGCCTATGAAACCAAAAATCACAGCTCCCCACCTTCTAGGCCCTACAGACTCTCGAAGAAGAACTGCTGATAATGCAACTATTAACAAAGGACCTGCAAAAGTAATAGCGACTGCATCTGCTAATGGCATAAAACCTAAAGCAAAAAACATACAGCCAGTAGCAAGTAAAACTAATACTGATCTAGCAATCTGAAGCCATATGTTATCAGTAACAAACAACATTGGAACTTTGCGAGGAAACATCAATAAAATCAATGCGAAATGAAAAAAGTACCTACCCCATATGATGCCTGTTAGGGAGTACTCACTCCTTAATTCCTTGGTAAAAGTATTCATAGCTGCAAAACAAAAAACAGCAAAACACATCATAAAGACGCCTCTAAATGGTGCGTCTATCGGGCGTTTAAACTCTACTTCCATTGATTACACCAGCTGATATAAAAAAAGAACTTCATAATTTGATGATAACTATGTTGATCCGAAGGATCAGAGATAACTAAGATTAATACAATTTAATTCTACATTATAGAGGATTACCATGACTAAAGACTATATAGCTATTTCTTCAGAACAGGATACTAGAGCCTCTAACCTTTTTCGAGGTCATACAGAGGTAATGAGGGCCCACAGGAAAACTATGAAAGCAGCTCAAGAGCCTAAAGCTCTCACGCCACAAGTTACAGAGCTAATGGCTCTTGCCATTTCAATCACTCAACGCTGCGAAGGTTGCTTAGTTTACCACACCAAGGAGGCCCATCGGCAAGGAACAAGTCGTCAAGAACTTCTAGATACAATTGCTGTCGCAATAGAAATGGGGGGCGGACCAGCTACTGTTTATGGAGCAAGTGCTCTAGAAGCATTTGATCAGTTTGACAACAAATGAACATTATACACTAATTAACAATCCATATTATCTGCCTCAAAACTGCGCTATTAAACCTAATAGAACATAGCAAATTTGGCACTTACCTCTGATTTAATAATCAATTTAAAGAACTTAATGCCAAAATATCCACAATAAATATTATCTTATAGAAGGCTAAAATGACACAAGATAAAAACAGACGAGTTATTTTAACAACTCGAGCCACCGGACTGCCTACGCCAGAACTATTTACTATTATCGAAGATTCAATACCAACAATAGAGGACGGTCAAATACTATTGAAAAACATCTACATCTCAGCTGATCCGGGGATGAAGGGTTGGATAAGTAAAGCAAAAAACTATGCTAGCGTTGAGACAGGATCAACTATGAGCTCTTTCGGTGTAGGTGTCGTAATAAAGTCTCAAAACTCAAATGTAAATGAAGGAGACTACTTTGTTGCTAATACAGGCTGGCAAGATTATTCGGTAATAACCCCCGATGATCCGGGCACTCGAAAGATTGACCCTAGCGTTGGGCCTCTATCTGCATTTCTTGGAGTGCTGGGACATAGTGCCCTTACAGCGTATTTTGGCCTTTTGGATATAGGACAACCGTCTGCCGGTGAAACTGTGCTTGTCTCCACTGCCGCGGGCTCAGTTGGTAGTGCTGTAGGTCAAATTGCGAACATCAAAGGATGCCGAACAATTGGTATTACTGGCGGAAAAGAAAAATCAAGATTATGTACTGAGGAATTTGGTTTTGATTCAGCTGTTGATTATAAATCTACTCAGGATTTAGAAAAAGAATTAAAAGATGCCTCCCCGAATGGTTATGACGTTTACTACGACAACGTTGGCGGCAAAACATTGGATATAGTTACAGGATTAATGAATCAAAACGGCAGAATAGTAATCTGCGGCACAGCAGCCACGGAAGAATGGCTTCCCCCACCTACCGGCATGAGGCTTGAAAGACAAATCCTTATTAGTCGCCTACAAATCAAAGGGTTTATATTGTTTGACTTTAGAGAACGATATGAAGATGCATTATCAGATATTTATCAATGGTTTAAAAATGGTAAATTGAATTATAAGGAAGACATATCAGATGGGCTAGAAAAAGCACCTAGTGCATTAAGTGGTCTATATCGAGGAGAAAATACAGGTAGATGTCTAATTCGAGTTAACCCTGACCCAACTCTTTAATCAGAGATCCGACTTAAACTCAACATCATTTTGTAACTGTCTAATAGAGACACACATAATCATAAAATGACAAAAAAAATTAATATTAAGTAGCACTGATGACACTGCTCTGGATTCCTCTAACTATTATCGCCGCGTTTCTACAAAACGTGCGATCAATGTTACAAAAACAATTGAAAGATCAGTTGGGCACTGTAGGAGCTGCATTTGTTAGATTTGGGTACGGTTTTCCTTTTGCATTATTATATCTGTTAGGTTTAACCCTATTCACCAAATTGCCAGTTCCCTCCTTAAATGTTTCTTTTTTTGCTATAGTAATGATAGGAGGATTGGCACAAATCATAGGAACAACCCTCTTAGTTTCTTTGTTTGACAAACGTAATTTTGCCGTTGGCACGATATATTCAAAAACAGAAACAGTTCAAGCAGCTATTTTCGGCATTATTTTTTTAGGTGAGACTATTTCTGCAAATGCAGCTTTAGGAATTATAATTAGTCTTTTAGGCGTTATTTCTATTTCTTTGGCACGAAATCCACTTACATTAATTACGATTGCCACTTCATGGACTAAACGATCAGCCTTAATCGGGCTTGCCTCAGGTGCTTCATTTGGGATTGCGGCAGTTTCCTATAGAGCGGCATCTCTTTCACTTGGTGGCGAGGGATTCATAATCCAAGCTTCAATAACTCTAGCCTCAGCATTAATTTTCCAAACAATTGTCATGGGATCATACATGGCACTTCGTGAAAAAAAGGAACTTCGAGCTTGCCTTATCTCCTGGAAAACCTCTATTTGGGTAGGATTTGCTGGCGCCTTGGCATCTATCGGCTGGTTTACAGCTATGACTATTCAACAAGCTGCATTAGTCAGAGCATTAGGTCAAATTGAACTAGTATTTACTATTGCCACAGCCACCTTAATATTCAAAGAACGTATCAACAAAATGGAATTTATTGGGATTTTCCTTATAGTAGCTGGAATAATTGTTTTAATCCTCAAATGACCAATAACAAAGAGTAAAACTAAATGAACAATAAAAATGAAAACGTAGAATTTTTGCAAGCAATCTGTGATGCCTGCCAAACAGTCAGTGAAGAGTTAGATCTAACGGCCCATGAGTTAATAGTTGGAGTTGCTGCAAACCTAGGACGATTTGTAGCTGTAGCCAGCACAGAAAGTGATGAGGCATCATTGGACGACTTAAAAAAACTAGCTTTGGATGTATTTGAAGAAGGAATCAATGCAGAACCAGTATGAATAAAATAATTTTTAAAACAAGGAGATAGCTCAGAGATTAACAAGTTAATTATTTTTATTCAGCTCTACTCTGTTCTTTGCGTTCACGTAAAGCAAGATATAAAGCACCTGTAAAAATCATTGTACCGCCGATCCAGGTGAAAACATCTAACATTTCAGCAAACAAAAAATAACCTAATATCGAAGCCCAAACTAAACGAAAAAAATCGATCGGCATTACAACGGCAGTATCAGCAACTTTAAGCGCGTGTGCTGTTGTTAGCTGACCTACAGTTCCCATAATACCCATGATGAACATCAGCCCAATTTGTTCTGCCGTTGGCCAGACCCAAACAAATAGTGCTGGGATAAGTGAAAGAGGAGTCATAAAAGCAACCATGTAGAGAATTATCGTTCCAGGAGCATCACTTCTCCCAAGCGATTTTATAACAACCAGTATTGACCCCCATATAAAAGAGGCAAAAAGAATTAGCAGTGGACCAAATTCCATAGGTATAAATCCAGGCCTCAAAATCACAAGTGTACCTGCAAAACCAAACAATAACGCTGCCCACCTTTGCCATTGGAAAACCTCACCTAGAAAGATCATTGCTAGGGCTGCAGCAAAAAGGGGAGCAGCAAAAGCAAGTGCATTCGTTGTGGCTAAAGGTGTGGTGGCTATCCCAGTAAAGAACATTAGCATTGCGACTACATGTCCCAAAGACCGCACAACATGAGTACCCATTCGTTGTGTCCTTATTAGAGCCCACCCATATTTTCTAAGCAGAAACAAAACCACCGGAAAACCAAAAAAGTTCCGAAAAAAAGCTATTTCTACTGGAGGTAATTCTTGGGATAAGTCTCTTATAAATGTATGCATGGTAACAACTAAAATTGTTGTGAAAAACATCCAGACCATACCCTGGATATTTTTTGGTAATCTATCAATTAAATATAACCTTGAAAAATCCAACTGATATACTCCAATGATTTAAAAAACTCTTTGTTTGATAGATTTTATAAGTCCAGCAAGTTAGATATAAAAAGAACAAATCACCAATCAAGGAAAATAAATGATAACTGCAATCGTCAAGTTTAATGTTCCACATAATATTAAACGAACTGAAATAGAAACAAATATGAGGAAAATAGCCCCAAACTTCAAAGGTGTTAATGGATTGATAAGAAAAAATTTTATTATCGATGATAGTAATCAGATAGCTGGGGGTGTTTATACCTGGAAAAGTCTAAGAGAGGCTAATAAGTTTTACGCCCAAGGAGGAAAATGGAGGAAATCAATAAACGATTTATATGGAGCCGATCCTGAGATAGCTTTATTTGACACACCCATTTTGGTGGATAACTCAAGTGATGAGATTTTAGGTTCTAGTTAATAAATCAATAATAATATGTAAATGCTTACATCAAGCGGAGACTTTAAATGGCTCAATATAAAAAAGCAGTTCAATTCTCTAGAACAGGAGAACCATCTGAAGTTGTTGAAGTGATTGATATGGAAACTTCTTCAGTAAAACCAGGTATGGCATTAATCGATATTGAAGCCGCGGCAATCAACCCCTCACATTTATTAACCTTATCGGGAGGTTACGGTGTTCAGCCAGATTTGCCCGCAATTCCCGGTGCAGAAGGTATAGGTATAGTTAAAGAAATAGGAAAAGGGGTAAGCAACGTAAAGGTGGGCGAAAGAGTCATGATACCTCCATATACAGGAACATGGCGACAGCAAGCAGTTGTAGAAGCACGAAATATTTTCTTAAAATTCCCATCAGAAGGCAATCCAATTCAGATGGCTATGATTATGGCTAATCCACCTACCGCCTGGTTACTTCTTCGAAGTGTTATAAAATTAGAGGTTGGAGATTGGATAATACAAAACGCTGCAAACTCTGCTGTGGGTCAATACGTAATGCAATTAGCAAATATATACGGGCTCAAAACTGTAAACATAGTTAGACGGAAAGGATTTGATGAGCTGGTAACTGAGGCCAAAGGCAATATTTGTTTGATCGACGGCCCAGATCTCAAGGAGCGAGTCTTGGAGGCGATAAATGGATCTCCAATAAAACTTGGGATAGATGCTGTAGCCGGCGAGGCTACACAGCGATTAGCAGACTGTTTAGACGAAAATGGCACGATAGCTAACTATGGCCTACTTTCAGGTGAACCTTGCTCCTTATCTCCTAACGATATTATTTTTAGAAACATTAACCTCACCGGTGTCTGGTTAACAATGTGGCTGCGCGGCAGAGGGTCAACAGAAGAACAAAGAAAATCAGTTTATGAAGAACTCAGAGAATATATTACTGATGGACGAATGCATGCAAAGGTGGAAGCAACATATAATCTTGATCAAATAAAAGACGCAGTAAAACACGCTATGAAGAAACGAAATGGAAAAATTGTTCTACTACCAAACGGCTAAATTGTTTTTTAAAATTTCTCTAAAGCATCAAACTAAACACCACTCCACCCTAAAGCCATTTGTTGTAAAAAAATTAATCTTTATTTTTTTTATATTTAACGAATAAATCGTCAATAGTATGGTCGAGTGCCATTATAATTGACGAAAAAGTTTTCAATATTACATTCAATGGCCGACCCCATTTCAATTTTATAAAAAAAATCAAAAAAGGTAACAACGATAATGTTGATAAAATAAGAGTGTATTCTTTTGATTGGCTAACCAAAGTTGGCCACCACAAGCTGAAATGGATAAAGGCATAAACAAATAAACCTACTATCGCTGCTATAGTTAGGGCAAATACCGCTCCAATAAACCAACGGATAAAATAAAAAAAATAGAGCCTATAAATATTATAATTATTCATATTTGTTATTAAAATTTTTCAACCCAAGGCCTTAATTCAACTTCCCATGTCCAAGCAGTACGGCTTTGTCGATGTACGTTTAAATAAGTCGCGGCTATAGCATCTGGGTCTAAGAGCGAGTCTATGGGTTCACCAGAATGCCCGTCCGATAAGCTCCTTTTTTCTCTCGGATCGTCTGGACCTTTGCGTATTCCCCCATCAATAATGAAGTGCCCAACGTGAATATTTTTGGGAGATAACTCTCTTGCCATTGATTGGGCCAAGCCTCTTAATCCGAATTTACCCATAGCAAAAGACGAAGAATTCACATATCCTTTAGTACTAGCTGAGGCGCCAGTAAAAAATATTGAACCACCGCCGCGCTTTATCATTAATTTTGCAGCGTTTTGGCCAATCAAAAATCCTGCATAACAACTTACCATTATTGCATTTTTAACAGCTTCTCGATCTAACTCCTCAATGGGGCCGCGCGCCCTTGCTGCAGCGTTATAAATTACAATATTTGGTACACCTAAATCATTAACGACTTTATTAAATAGACTGTCTACCTGATCTCCATCAGCTGCATCACAGGAATAAGATATGCAACCTGTCTGTTTACAGATATCCGATAACTTTGCAGTATCTCTTGCAGCGATAGCAACTTTCATTCCTTCTTTAGTAAATATTCGAGTTAAAGATGCACTAAGTCCTGGTCCAGCACCCACGACTAAAGCTATTTCGGTATCAGACATTCGTCCCTCCTAATTCTTACAAAGATTCACATCTAAAATGATAACACATAAAACATGAGTTTTATCATCAAGAAAGCTTGTATTATTTATGCTTCATAAACTCAGCCACAAAAATTTCTTTTATTACGAGCTTGCATAAAAACTCATTGAACCCCAGTTTATTAGTATTATGTCGGACAACAATACAAATTCTGGCTTTTTAATCCGTACTCGGGGCCTTCTTAGGAGAGCCTTGCAGGACGTTTTAAGGGCAGCTGGCAGAGACAGAACCGCGCCACTTAGGTCAGACTTGCCTGATGAGGACCTAGAGGTCATTAAAGAAATCATTGACTTTAGCCTATCAGGTAAAGGAGGCGAGGCTTCTGCTAGAGCCACTGCAGCAAAGCTAGGAAATCATTATATAGACCTTGATGAGGTTGGAAGATTAAGATTTTTTGTACTTCTCGCTGAAAATTATGGAGTCAATGTAAAAGAAGTGAGCAAGGCGATAGACGATTACAGGGCTCTAAAGGACAAAGATAACAATTTTGATACCACAATAAATCAGTTGAGAGATAGTCTTATAACTCCTCGAATTAATTTATTCCGTCAATTTAATAGCTTAGACCATGGAATAAAATTCTTGGTAGACATGAGAGCTGATCTACGTGAATTATTGAATAAAAACGAGCAGCTCAAACCTGTTGACACAGAACTTCGATCACTACTCCGAGGGTGGTTTGATGCTGGCTTTCTTGAGTTACGTAATGTGACGTGGGAGGCGCCTGCTGATCTTTTAGAAAAATTAATGGCTTACGAGGCTGTGCACGAAATACAATCATGGGCTGACCTAAAAAATCGTCTTGAATCGGACCGTCGTTGTTATGCTTTTTTTCATCCAAGCATGCCAAATGAGCCTCTCATATTTGTCGAAGTCGCATTAGTAAACGGTATGGCAAATAATATACAAGATTTGCTAGATGAGTCCGCACCAACCACGGACCCTGAATTGGCGGACACAGCAATATTTTATTCTATTTCAAATGCTCAAAAGGGTCTTTCCGGTGTTAGTTTTGGGGATTTTTTAATTAAAAAAGTTGTTGATCATTTATCGCATGAACTTCCTAACCTTAAAACTTTCGCTACATTGTCACCAATTCCTGGATTCAGTAAGTGGCTAGATATTAAGCTTCAATCAAACGATGTGGTTATCAGCACACAAAACAAAAAAGCATTAAGCGAATTATCGAGTAGTAAAATAGATCAACTATCCTTAAAAAATTTACTTGATAGCCCCTTGTGGTATCAGGACAACAGCAAGACGGAAATTGCAGAGCCCATTCTAATTAAACTAGCTGCTAAATATTTAATTGAAGAAAGACAGAAATCATCAGACAATGCTCTAGATGGTGTTGAGCATTTTCATTTAAGCAATGGAGCACGAGTGGAAAGAATAAATTGGTTGGCAGATATATCACCAAAAGGAATTAAACAGTCTGCGGGAATGATGGTTAACTACCTCTACCCATTAGATAAGATACTTGATAATCATGAGTCATATGTCACAAAAAGTGAGATACCAGCATCGAATGAAGTAAAGGGTCTTATTAAATGATAAAATGTGACGGAGGTTTTAAGTGAGAGTTTATGTAGCGAACTTATCGAAAATTATCGCGCTTTCTATATTTTTTATAGCTATCGTTCAAAGTAAAAACGTTGAAGCCCAGTTCAATAGGTTCGGGGGCATGCATGGTAAAGGTCAATACGAACCGTATAAATACGACAAAAATCATCCCGCCTATAAAGGCATTCAAAAAGAACCTTCAAAAGGGAGAGATCACGTTAAAGACAAAGTTGATTACGGGACTCAATACCCTACTTCAGGTCCTCACTACCCCTACCCCACAGCCCCCGGCTTTTATAAAAAAATTCAACCACTCGAAAAACTAGTTCATTCACTGGAACACGGGAATATTGTAATTTATTTTGATGAGCCTAGAAAAAGTGATATTGAAAAAATACGCAGCTGGGTAGATCGCTATACTGGAGATTTTGATGGCGTCATAGCTGTTCCTTCTAAAGGCTTGGGAAAGAAATTAGTTTTAACAGCTTGGAGACATCGCTTAGAGTTACCACAATTAGATGCTAGAGCAGCATTCTTTATCGATGCCTTTAGGGGCCGTGGACCAGAGAGACCTGTGAGATAACCCACTTGCAAGCTGCTATCTCGACATTTAGTCTACAAAAAATATCTGCTCTAATAAGTTAACAAAAAGGGATGAGGGATGGATATCCGCTACGGGGTTGTAGGAACAATAGGAAACACCCCTCTAATTCGACTAAATGGCCCTTCAGAAACTACTGGCTGTGAAATTCTAGGCAAGGCAGAGTTCTTGAATCCAGCAGGTTCTGTAAAAGACAGGGCGGCTTGGGCGATAATAAAAGACGCAGAAGAAAATGGAAAATTGTTACCAGGTGGTACAATTGTAGAAGGAACAGCTGGCAACACAGGAATTGGCATAGCCCATGTGGCAAATGCCCGTGGCTACAAAACTGTAATAGTAATCCCTGAAACTCAAACTCAAGAGAAAAAGAATGCCCTAAAGCAGGCCGGGGCAAAGCTAATAGAAGTTCCAGCAGTACCATATAGTAATGAAAATAATTATATAAAGTACTCGGGCCGTCTGGCTGAGGAATTAAACGAAAAGGAAGCTTATGGAGCCATCTGGGCTAATCAGTTTGACAATCTTGCAAATAGGCAAGGTCACTACGAAACCACCGGTCCAGAGATATGGAATCAAACGACAGGCACCATAGATGGATTTATCTGTGCTGTGGGAACCGGAGGAACACTGGCTGGCACCAGCAAATACCTGAAAGAGCGATCAAAAAAAGTAAAAATAGGTCTGGCTGATCCTATGGGTGCTGCTCTTTATAACTATTATGTAAATGGAGAGCTAAAATCTGAAGGATCCTCGATCACTGAAGGAATTGGGCAAGGGCGAATTACCGCAAATCTTGAGGATCTATTGGTCGATATGCCATACCAAATCCCTGATGAGGAAATGTTGCCAATTCTTTTTGATCTAATTACACAAGAGGGGCTAAGTCTTGGCACATCAAGCGCAGTTAACGTCGCAGGCGCAATTAGGATGGCGAATGATATGGGCCCAGGACATACGATCGTAACAATCTTATGTGATGGAGCACATCGTTACTCGTCAAAAATATTCAATATAGAATTTTTAAAAGAAAAAAACTTACCCGTCCCTCCATGGGCTAATTAAATATATCAATGACTTATAGTTGACTTCTTATGACATACATTAATAATTCTGCGCTTGTTTCTACTTCTTGGTTGGCCCAAAATATTAAAAACCCAAATATACGAATTCTCGATGGATCATGGCATTTACCACCTACGGGACGCAGTGGCCTCAAAGAATTTAATTTACAGCATATATCAGGGGCTAGGTTTTTTGATATAGATGAAATATCTGACAAAAATTCTTCCTTACCTCACATGTTGCCATCAGAAGAATATTTTTCTTCTTGTGTTGAGGGATTAGGAATTTCTAATAGCAATCAAGTCATTATATATGACTATGAAGGGTTGTTTTCCGCACCAAGAGTTTGGTGGATGTTTCGTGCTTTCGGCCACAAAAATGTATCTATTTTATCAGGAGGGCTCAATTCATGGATAAAGGAGAATCGTCCAACCAGTAGCGAGTTGACCAAAATAGAACCTGGTACATTTAAAGCAAAACTGAATAAGCACTCAGTAGCCTCAAAACTTCAATTAAAAGAAAACTTAAAAACCAAAGAATCTTTAGTAATTGACGCTCGTTCGTCTCAAAGGTTCAACGGTTCAGAGCCTGAATTTAGACCTGGAGTCAAATCAGGGCATATTCCAGGATCAAAAAACCTTCCCTACGATGAAATTATCGACATAAACACTGGTTCATTTGTTGATAATCAGAGCTTACAAAATACTTTTGACGCAATTGGTGCAACTGAGGATAGGCCTTTAATAACAAGCTGTGGCTCGGGTATTACAGCTTGTGTGCTCGCACTTGGGCTACATCTAATTGGACGCGACAATCATTCTATTTATGATGGGTCGTGGACTGAATGGGGTAGTAGCGATGATACTGCAATAGAGGTGTAGAGAGTGACAAAAGAACACAAAACATATGATGAAACAAAACTCATTAGTGGAGGCCGTGACCCGGAATCAAACTTTGGAATTGTAAACCCTCCCGTCTACCATGCCTCTACAGTACTATCACCAACTTTATCTGACTGGCGGAACCGTGATCCTATGAAAGACATAGTTTATGGGCGCATGGGAACCCCAACTCAGAAATCACTTGAAAATGCTACTGCTTTATTAGAGGGGGGAGATAAAGCTTTTGCCACCTCATCAGGTTTAGGGGCCATCACGGTAGCACTAATGTCTTTCACTAAAGCGGGCGATCACGTTTTAATGACTGATAGCGCTTATAATCCAGCTAGATCTTTTTGTCTAAACGTCCTTGCCAAATATGGTGTTGAAACCACCTTCTTCGACCCCACAATAGGCAAAAACATATCTAGTCTTATGAAAGAAAATACCAAAGTGGTCTATGCTGAAAGCCCCGGATCACTTAGCTTTGAAATGCAGGACATACCTGCAATTTCGGAGATAGCCCATGAACATGATGCTGTATTGATGCATGACAACACATGGGGAACACCTTTGTTCTTTAAATCTTTTGATATGGGAGTAGATGTATCTATTCACGCAGCCACTAAATATATAGTTGGACATTCTGATGCGATGTTAGGGATATTAGTAACCACAGATAAACATTACGAAAAAGTTTATCGTGGTTTCAGATCATCTGGTCAACACGCAGCGCCCGATGACTGCTATCTGGCTCTTAGAGGACTTCGCACTCTAGGAGTTCGCTTGAAACAGCACCAAGAAAACGCATTGGTTGTCGCTCGCTGGCTAGAAAATAGAGAAGAGATCAGCCAAGTTCTTTATCCAGCCCTTGAAAGCCATCCGGGCCATGAATTATGGAAGAGAGATTTCCTAGGCTCCACTGGTTTATTTTCTATTATTCTCAATAAACATTATGATGATACATCATTGGGGGCAATGCTAGATGAAATGGATTTATTTGCCATGGGTGCCAGTTGGGGAGGTTATGAGTCCTTGATCTTACCTGGCTCTCCTATAAGGTCAGCTACAAAATGGGATCCAGAAGGCACCTTATTACGACTGCATATTGGTTTGGAACATGTCGAAAACCTAATATCTGATTTGGATGCTGGTTTAGCCAGACTCAAAGCAGCAAGTAAACCCTAACAAGAGAGCTAGTAAAATATGTTTGAATATTTTCCAGACAATTATGCCTGGAGCCTCACTGCAGCCCCTCTCTTCGATGAAGTTGGAACTATAAGTGAGCCAGAAGAGGCATTGAGAGAAGTTAGACATCTAGCTGGGGCCGATAAAGCAGTAGCTAATGAGGCTTGGCACGAATCATTTATAAAACTGGCCGAGAAACTTGAACGACTTGGCAGTATAGATTTAAATGAGGGACACCCTCTAACAGCTGCAAGAAAGCTTCATCGTTCTGGATTATATTTTCTTAGGGCTGAACGTTTTCTTCATCATGATGACTCTCGAAAACTTAGAACCTATTTAAGAGGAATAAAAAATTTTCGAATGGCGCGGGAATTAGCAAAAGAACCCGTTGAATATATAGACGTACCATATAAGGAGGGTGCCATACCCTGTATATTTGTAAAATCAAATGTAAGAGACCCTGCACCAACCATGATACACTTACAAGGGTTTGACTCTGTGAAAGAATTCCAACACCCCTTAATTAGTAACGAGTACAACAAGCGTGGAATGCATATGCTGATTGCTGATCAGCCTGGAGCGGGAGGTGCTTTGCGCTTGCATGGGCTAGCTACTGATCATGAAACCGAGCATTGTGTTAAGGCTTTAGTAGACTATGCGGAGACACGAAAAGACGTTGATTCGGAAAAAATTGGGCTCTCCGGTAACAGCTTGGGCGGCTATTACGCTCCGCGAGCCGCAGCTTTCGAAAAACGCTTAAAGTGCTGTATAGCATGGGGAGCCTTATATGATTTTGGTCCAATATTTGAAAGTGCTACGAAAAAAGTTTTAACTGCTCCCTCGGTCCCAGATGTAGTAACCCATGGTATGTGGGTCACTGGCCAAAAGACAGCTGAAGATGCTCTAAAGGTGGCAAAAAGAATGACTCTTAAAGGCATAGTTCAAAAAATTACTTGCCCTATTCTCATAGCTCATGGAGAGAATGACAGACAAGTGCCAGTGTCCGATGCAGAGAGAACATATGAAGAAGCTATAAACAGCTCCCAACGCAAATTAAAAATTTTCACTCTTGAAGAAGGCGGTGCTGAACATTGTCAAGTAGATAACCGTCAACTAATCGGTGACGTAATGTCTGATTGGGCTGCTGAAATATTTGGTCTTGATCCGGCTGGAATAAATTAGGTTATGAAAAAACCTATAGGCCTTTTAAATAATAAGTATAATTAATTTTTATTTCTTAATTGCCAATAAGTTCCTTTAGTATCTAGTATATTATAAATTGGGAGAAATTAGTTATGGCACTACCTAAAGTCATTATACAACTTTATCCAATGTTCCCGTCTGATGGTGAAGAAGGTCGCAAAGCAAACCGAGGTATGGGAAATAACCCTGATACTTACCAGTGGATTGTTCACGAATGGACAGAAATAGTTAAAGCGTGCGAAGAATTGGGTGTTTGGGGTATGTCCACAATAGAACATCATTTGCATTCTGAAGGATATGAGATTGGCCCTAATCCAGGCATCTTAAATGCTCACTGGGCATCTCAAACGAGCAAAATTCATGTTGGAGCTCTGGGTTATGTCATGGCAACACGTGACCCGATGAGAGTTGCTGAAGAAACTGCAATAATTGACCACTTGTCAAAAGGTCGCTTCTTCTGTGGTGTTGCAAGAGGTTATCAGAAGAGATGGACAAACATTATTGGTCAATTTAGTGACACCCCAGCCACTACTATTCACGGCACTGAAGATGACAAAAAAAACCGAGAAATTTTTGAGGAACGTGTGGAAATGCTTCTCAAATGTTGGCAACAAGAATCTGTTAGACTTGAGGGAAAACACTATGAGGCCCCCTACCCTCTAGAAACTGGAGTAGAAGGCTACCCGGCATGGAAGATTGCTCGTGAGGCTGGTGTTGAAGGCGAAATAGATGATAAGGGCGCCGTCCAACGAATTAGTGTAGTGCCAAAACCATTTACAAAACCTCATCCACCGGTTTTTGTCGCTGTAAATAAAAGCCCTGAAGCCATTCGTTTTTGCGCAAAGAATAATTTAAATCCCACATATTTTATGACAACAGAAGGAATGACTGAGTTCATTGATCTATATGTTGATGAATCAAAAAAATATGGACGTAATCTTATTCGTGGCCAGCAACAAAACATGGTCAGGTGGCCTCATATTACTAAAACGGCCGAAGACTACGACCGTAAGCTTCTCGAATATGATTTGGATATATATAAAAACTTTTACGGCCCTTTCTTTCCTTATTGGCCACAAGGCGGAAAATCGGATAGCGAACATATACAAGATATAAAAAATTCTGGCTTTTTCGTGGGAGGAACGGTAGAGGAATCCATAAAACAATGGCGTAGTACCTACGAACAAGTGCCGGCAGAGTACATCACTCTGATCTTTCATTGGGCACAACAACCCAAAGACGACCTACTGGAGGAAATAGAGTTGTTTATGACTAAAGTACTACCTGAACTTGAAATTCCTGATTTTGCTGTAGCAGCAGAATAAAATTTAAAGTAAGCCTATCTAAGTGACTTTAAAAAAATCATGTGCAATTGCAGGTGTAGCTGAATCCCGTCTTGGAGTTGTTCCAGATTCTACTGTTTTGACTCTACAAGCGGAGGCAATGGTTAAAGCACTTGCCGAAGCTGGTCTCGAAAAAAAAGACGTAGACGCAGTCTTCAGCAGCGGCAATTGGGGGCGCCTACCGCAATTACAGATATCAGAATATCTTGGGATACAACCAAGTTATTCTGATAGCACCTCCGTAGGAGGAGCGTCTTTTGAATTTCATTTAGGCCACGCAGCTGCGGCTATTCAGGCAGGGCTTTGTAAAGTTGCGGTAATCCTCTATGGAAGCACCCAGAGGTCACGTCAAGAACGAAGAATTTTTGAGGCACACACAGACCTGGGTTATCAATATGAAACCCCATACGGGCTTCCTATACCAGTAGGAGCTTATGCACTCGCTGCATCAAGACACATGGCCCTATATGGCACTAAGGCAGAACATTTAGCTGAATTAGCTGTTTCAACTAGAGACTGGGCTAGATTAAACCCTATAGCTTATAGACGTGAACCTCTAACAATTGAGGACGTTTTAAATTCTGACATGATTGCCTCTCCTCTACACAGATTAGATTGCTGTTTGGTTACTGATGGTGGAGGCTGTGTAGTAGTTGTAAGTCCAGACATAGCACAATCAATTCCTAAAGAGCCAATTTGGTTACTAGGGCAAGGGGAATCTCATTCGCATGCGCAAATATCTGAGATGCCGGAACTAACAATAACACCCGCCAAAGAATCTGGAGAAAGGGCGTTCAAAATGGCCGGTGTCAAACATGGTGATCTCGATGTGGTAGAAATTTATGATTCTTTCACAATCACGGTGCTTCTAACTCTTGAATCTCTAGGTTTTTGTAAACCAGGAACAAGTGGCGAATTTGTCAGCAATGGAAGAACAGGACCTGGTGGAGAGTTTCCATTAAATACAAATGGAGGAGGACTATCTTATTGTCACCCTGGTCAATACGGCATCTTTTTACTTATAGAATCTGTCCGCCAACTAAGAAACGAATGTGGAGAACGACAAGTACCGAATGCAACTCTTGCTATGGCAAGCGGCACTGGCGGTGTTCTATCCTCTAGTAGCACGTGTATTCTAGGTCTTGATTGAAACAAGAAAGATTATAAATGTCTGACGAACTACCAGATCCAGATTCTAGCCACTATTGGGAGGGCATCTCAAATAGTGAATTGAGATATCAACTCTGTAATAGTTGTAAAAAGTCCATTTTTTATCCTCGCTCTATATGTCCTACGTGTGGCGGTAATGATATCAGCTGGCAAGTTTCTTCTGGACTAGGTGAAATTTATGCCTGTTCGACGATCTATAGGGCTCCCCCAAAATATAAGGATAAAGTTCCCTATATTGTAGCTTTAATTGACTTAAATGAAGGTTTTAGAATGATGAGCGAGATAATAGATTTTGAAGGGCAAGTTGTTTCTGTTGGCAAACGAGTCCAAGTAACATTTAGAGATGATATTGATGGAAAGCCTACGCCGTATTTTACTACTATAGATTGAACATTTTATGAAAAACAAACGAGCCCAATCCCTGGAAGATGCCGTTAAAATTGTAAAAGACGGAGCCACAGTATTGATAGGTGGTTTTGGTCCTCCTGGAGTTCCTGAAATCTTAATTGATGGAATCTGTGATAACAAAATTAAAAATCTAACAATTGTTACCAATAACGCAGGAACTGATCGATCTGGTGTTGCACGGCTAATGGACGAGGGATGCGTTAGCAAATTAATATGCACTTTTCCTTGGGCAAAAGAATCATTTGTTTTCAAAGAATTATATGATGCTGGTAAATTGCAACTTGAGATTGTTCCTCAAGGAACATTGGCTGAAAGAATGAGAACAGCTGGAGCCGGCTTGGGAGGGTTCTTAACACCAACAGCAGTAGGAACAGATCTAGCTGAAGGCAAACAGATCCACAAAGTAAACGGAACGGATTATATATTAGAGCTCCCCCTTAGGGGAGATGTAGCACTAATAAAAGCCTTGAAAGCAGATAAAAGAGGTAATTTAATATATAATAAATCAGCAAGAAATTTTAATCCAATTATGGCTATGGCTGCCGATCAAACGATAGTTGAGGTCTCGGAAGAAGTAGAGATAGACGAGCTAGATCCTGAAGTTATAATTACTCCCTCCGTGTTTGTAGACTCGTATTTTGTAACAGGCCACTATGAGGTTGGCAAAGGAAGTAAACAAACTTAATAGCAGAAAATGTGATGACAGATAGAAAATACCTATTGACCCGTGAACAAATAGCAGCATGCGTAGCCAAGGACTTAGAGGATGGTTGGCTAGTAAATTTAGGCATTGGCATGCCAACACTCATACCATCTTATATTCCGTCAGATTACGATATAATGTTTCATAGTGAAAATGGTGTTGTAGGAATGGGCCCACCTCCTCTACCAGGTGAAGAAGAGTTGGACCTAATCAGCGCAGGTAAAGGGCTAGTAACTCTAATTCCGGGCGGAGCTTATGTTAATCATATTGATTCTTTTGCTATTGCACGCGGGGGAAGACTAGACTGCGCAGTATTAGGTGCGTTTCAAGTAGCAGCTAATGGTGACCTTTGTAATTGGCGACTTCCCCAACAAAAATCGGGTAGCGTGGGCGGTGCAATGGACATAGCGGCTGGCGCTAAAAGAGTATATGTGATGATGACGCACACCACTCGTGAGGGAGACTCAAAAATTATATCGGAACGAACTTATCCACTAACAGCTGGTGGTGTCGTGTCCAAAGTTTATACTGATATGGCCATAATATCTGTTGAAGCCAACGAACTAATTTTGGAGGCTGTGGCCCCTGGAATCACACCAGAAGATGTGCAATCAGCTACCGGCGCTCACTTAAACATAGAAAATTCCCAAGAAATAAAACTAAATCTATAAAATTCATTTTATGAGTTTGACCAGCAACCAAATAGTATTACAGAAATTATCTTGTTGGGTTTTCACCAAAATATTCAATATCAGAAGTGCTCGCCCGCCATTCAGGATTAGTAGGCCAGTCTAAACAGCGAGACGCTGTATCCCCTCCATACCTAACACGAAAAAGAAGAGTGCGCGTCGGACCATTAGTATACTCATGAACCTCTCCAGGAGGGTGTACGACGAATGCGCCTGGTTTTACTTCCGTTTCACCATCTGCGGTCAACATTGTACCGCCACCTTCGAAGCAAAAATAAATCTCTGTAGCTTCTGGGTGACAATGATTTGGGCTTACTTGGCCTGGTTCCCAACAAGCTACAGTGAAATCACCATCACCGTCTGTTCCTAGTATTTTTTCAACATGTCGCTTAGGGTCAAACTCTTGTTCTGCTGCCAAATCAAATACATACATTTTGTGGTCTCCTAATTAATTCGAAAAAATAAATTCCTAAATAAGGCTCACATTAATATAAAGACTTAAATTACAACCTTATTTCAATTTTCACTCTAAAGTTAATATTACTGGCAACTTATGTGAAGTGTAAATTTTCTTAAAGTCATAAAAAATCGTAAAACAACAAGAAGGTTTTAATTATACGCCTTTTTATAGTTCATTCTGATATTTTTGAAATCATCTCCTACCATCACAAATGCTGGAACCAAAAACAGTACCAACAGTGTTACTATCATTAATCCAAACACTATAGTAGTAGCCATTGGAATTAGAAACCTTGCTTGCAAACTCGTCTCTAGCATCAGAGGAGCTAGACCGCCAATAGTTGTTAGAGAGGTTAATAGAACTGCCCTTAATCTGTCGAGCGTACCTTCACAAACAGCCGATTGGGTTTCTTCCCCACTTTTAATTCGGCCATCGATCGTAGTAATTAATACAATGGAATCATTAACTGCTATACCTGATAGCCCAAGCAAACTAATCATTGATAAAATCGTTAAATCGAAGCCCATAATCCAATGCCCCATAATAGCGCCTATAAGACTGAACGGAATTATTGCCATAACCGCAAATGGTCTTAAAAAACTCGAAAAAACCCAGGATAGAATAAGATACATAAGTGTCAGACCAACGATAGCTCCAACTTGCATATCTGCGAATGTTTCTTGCTGTTCCTCAGCTTTTCCAGAAAAATGTACTTTTAGGCCATTGGATTCCGATATCGAATAAATCCCATCTCTTTCTAAATTTCTAATAACTTGACTACCACTGGTAAGCATTTCATCAATTTCAGCAGTAATAGCAACCTGACGCATGCCATTTTCACGTCGAACTAGAGCAAAACCAGTTTTTTCAATAAAATTCACCACCTCCGATAGGGGAGTATTAATCCCTTTGGGTGAAGATAGATTAAGTTCACCTAAAGACTTTATAGAGAGAATCTTTTTATTAAGTCGAACCCGTATAAGGACTTCATCATCATCACGGGCAAAACGTTTTGCTATTACACCTGAATAAGCATGCCTAACCTGGGTAGCAACTGACTCCGTGGTATACCCAAGAGCTTTCCCCTTCTCTGTAACTTTCATAACTATCTCTGATTTTCCATAAGGTAAATCATCATCAACAGAATCAACCCCTGGGTAGGATTCAAGTAAATTACGAATTTGCACTCCTACGCGTTTAAGAGTTTCGGGTTGCCCCCCAGAAACCCTAACATCCAATTCACGGCCCGGTGGACCACCTTGTGCTGGATTTAATGAAATTATGTCTAAACCAGCAATATCAGGAAGGTTTTCTCTCCATTTTTTCAAAAAATCTTGTGTCCTCACATCTCGTATATCTGCAGGTATTAGTTCGAGAAAAACAGAACCTACTTCATCCCCGTAGTTCTGAGCTGACTGAAAGCTACCACTGGTACGCCCTACTTTTGCTACTGTTTTTACGATTAGAGAATTAGGTAAGAATCCTAATTCTCTCTCGACCGCATAGGCTGCCAACTCAATTTTGTTTACTGCTGATTCTGTTGAAGTGCGCCCGCTACCTGGCACAAGCCTAAAATTTGCATATACTATATCTGGTTCTACCGAAGGGAAAAAAGTAAACCCTACTCTTCCTCCTGTTACTAAACCTACAGATAAAATAAGCGCGCATATAGACAAAGAAATAGTTAGGTACCGCAACTTTACTGCCAATAGTATACATTTTCGAAAAGGGCCGTCACGAAATTTATTAAAGGTTTGGTTAAACCTAGCCCTTAAACCTGTTGTTTTTTCTTTAGTTGAGGATAGTGCCGACTTCATATGTCCTGGGAGAGCTAAAAAGCATTCAAACAAGCTAGCTGACAGAGCTGCGCAAACAGCTAATGGAATCGCGATAATTATAGCCCCTATAACATCCCCTATTAAGAACAATGGTATAAATGTTGCGATAGTTGTTAATGTAGAACTAAATACTGGCGCAGACATTCGCAAGGCACTTTTCTCTGCAGCTTCAAGCGCTGAATGCCCTTTTCGGTGCAAATACTCTGCGTGCTCTCCTATAACAATTGCGTCATCTACAACAATCCCAAGAACCAGAATTAGAGCAAACAAACTAATCATATTAATTGACTGCCCGGTTAAAGCCATAACAGCCAAAGCGGCCATTAAAGCCGCTGGAATTCCTAGTCCAACCCAAAAGGCTACTTTCGTATTTAAAAAAATAAACAGTATGAGAGTTACTAAAACAAGCCCTCCTAAACCGTTCTTTATTAAAAGCCAGATTCTCTCCTTTACAAGATTACTTTCAACTCCATACTTAACTACACTTAAGTCTGATGGAAAACTTGAGCTCACATTTTCTAAATATTTGTCTAAAATTTTTGCAGTTTTAAGACTATCCGCTGTTGTTGCTCGTTGAACTTTAAGTTCTATAGCTGGTAGCCCAGAGCTGCTTACAGTTACCTGCTCATTATCAAAAGTCTCATGAACAATAGAGATATCAGAAATATAAAGCTTACCCCCCCCATCATTATTTTTGACTGATATTTTAGAGATACCGTACGCCGAATCTTCAAGCCCTAAGCTACGAATTTGCTTAGACCCACTACCTGTTTCCCCAGAAGGAATATCTTGAGATACTTTAGATATAGACTGTGCAACTTGAGAAAGAGATAGGTCTAGTGATCTTAATTTATTAGGATCGACCTCAACCCATATCTCTGGATCCCTTAAGCCAGAGAAAGTAACTCGATCTATGCCAAGATTCATCATCTCGTTACGCATTCGTTTTGCGAACTGCCTTAACGAATCCTCTGAATAAGGTCCTGACAACCCTAGCCTAGCTATTGTATCATAGCGTACAACACGAGTGATTTTTGGAGCTTCGCTATCCTTCGGCAGAGAAGTCACCTGACTTACTGCAGCTTCAACATTTGACAATGCTGCCTGCATATCTGCACCCTGATTAAATTCAACTACTATTGAGGCAGACCCCTCTCTTGCCGTTGAACCAACACGCTTAACTTCATCTAAAAACCGTGTTTCAGATTCAATTGATTGAACAATTGAGAGATCAACATCTTGGGCACTTGCACCATTCCACTTTACATTCACTACTATAATATCAAGGCCAAAATTGGGAAAGAATTGAGTATTCATCCGCCAAGCCCCTACGAGACCCGCAAGCAACATGATAACAATGAGCAAATTAGAGGCAGTAGGGTGGCGGGCAAATACTGAAATCAAACCCTTGGATTCATTTTTTTCTGCATAGGATGTAGATTTATTATCTAGCTTACCAGTCACAACTTTAGCTACTCTAATTTTGTTCTTACTTTTAGGCCTGGTGCGACTTCTGGTATACGCGTGGTAACGATCAAATCACCATCCTGCACTTCTCCAGTTATAATTAAATGTTCTCCATCGCGAGCCACAACTTTTATAACACGTTCCTCAAGCCGTCCATTGTTAAAAAGGTACACAGTATCATCAGAATATATAGCAGATTCTATAACTCTAAATGAATTTGGGTATACAATATCTGGTGTTTTGGTTTGTACAAATGCTCCTGGTCGAAGGTCCTTTAGTTTACCGTTCGGGTGAACAGAGGCATAGACCCATACTCCACCTGAAGCTGCATCAAATTCACCTTCTGCTCTATTTAATGTAGCCTTCAGTTCTATGGTGTTAACGCCGGAGCTCCAGACAACCATTGCCGGACGTCCATTGAGCTCGCCAAGAGATGTTATTCTTCCGTATTGTTCATCACTCATGTGAAACAACACCTCCAAATTAATATTATCAATAATCTGAGCTACATAATCTCTTGAGTTCACCCACTTACCAATTCCAACAGATATGTTAGTAAGAACCCCATCGAAGGGTGCCCTTAAAATGGTCTCATTCAGATTGCGTTTGGCTATATCGACTCTTACCTCTGAGCGTAATATTGATGCATCTAATCTTTTAATTTTAGCTTTCAGTCTCTGAGTTTCATAATCATTACTAATACGAAGTTGCCTGGAAGATAGATAGGCAAAATTTGATTCATCATTAGCCTTCTTCGAAATAATTCCCTCACCAGATAAAGTTACCCGTCTTTCAAGTTCTAGTTTCCGTAACTCTTCTTGTTTTTTATAAGTTTCACTTAACGCCTCATTTTTTCTTATTTGCACCAGGATCTCTTCTCTAGATGATCTGTTTTCTGATAACGCCGCCTCAGAATCGGTCAACGATGCTTTAAAATTAAAAGGATCTATCGCTATTAGAATTTCTCCACGGGATACTAGGCCGCCTTCATGAAAATTGTCTCCAATTTCAATAATCCTGCCCTCCACGAGGGGCCTTAAATCAGCCTCCCTAGCGGCAACTATTTTACCTGATAGATGTAGCGTCGGCTGTGAATCTATTTTTGCAACCCTTACTGTATCAACAACCCATTCTTTCTCGATAGTGAGACGCTCAGAAACGCTAGGAGAGGATTTAATTAGGAAAAAGTAGCCTCCGACTCCGATCATAAGCACAATAAAAACTAAGAATATTTGCTTCATCACTGGTGGCCTATTCCAGTTATACAAGAGTATTTGTTACCCAGGAAAGAGTTCATCACAAATGCTTATCCAATTATATTGGCATAGGAATATACAGTTCAAATAATCAATATTTTATAAGTATTATTTTTTTAGGTTAAAACCCAAACAACAGTTCGCAAAGCAGAACAACCACTTAGCACATTTAGAATAATAAATATAAAAATTAATTTCTGCATTTCTACATCTAACCCACACACTATAATTTGAGCAACCTATCTCTAATTGTTGCAATAAACAGGAACCAATAAAGTCTAATATGCGCTAGTGTTCCATTATTTTTTTTTAATTTATTATACTTTTCAAGTCCACACTCAGTACGTATATATTTTTCTATTTTCATTCCAAAATCTTTTATAAGAAGTTCACTACAGAGCATATATCACCAATGGAGGAAAAAGCAAAAACCCAAAATTACTCTTTAGCTTAGACGGTTACCCTTAAGAAATGGCGCGCCCGGCAGGATTCGAACCTGCGACATTCGGCTTAGAAGGCCGACGCTCTATCCAGCTGAGCTACGGGCGCTAAAAAAAATGACAGCGATATAAACATCTGTATTAAGAGGATTCAAATCCTAGTGACTCCAAGGAACTTTTCTAGACACAGAAAAATTAGCAGCGTATGCCTTAGGCTTGATAATTCTGCTTTTTGGTTGTTGCACGCTATACTTTAGCCCTCCTTTGTCGGCATACGCCATTGCATCCTCTAAGGTGTCAAAGGTCAATCGGATCTGAGCCATGGTATCCCCTGCGCCAGACCACCCCATCAAAGGGTCCAGGGACTGACGTTTAGTGGGCTCGTATTCAAGAACCCATTTCTCAGTTTTCGCTTGGCCAGATTGCATAGCTGTTTTAGCTGGCCTATAAATTCTTGCCCTCATCGTTAGTAACCCCAAAGCGTTTTCCCAAAATTAAAACGGGATTATGGTCGGGGCGACTGGATTCGAACCAACGACTTCCTGCTCCCAAAGCAGGCGCTCTACCAGGCTGAGCTACGCCCCGTTAATACTTTCTAGGCGTTTTATCAATTACTAGCAAACTTAATTGACGCCCTTAAGGATTTATATAAATTATTTATCTCTCTGTCTCCATAAATTAAATAACTTTATGTATACTTCTTATCCTTTACTGCCGCCATAAAATAAAGGATGAATCAGTTGATCTCCAACAATTATTCCAAGCTTCTCCACAACGCCGGCATTCACTTCTAGAACTCCTCGAACGGGCTTACCTGATGATATTTTACTTAAGGATAGTGGGGTAGCATTTTGATATATATATATTATTCTTCCTCCAGAATCCACAAATATCATATCAAGTGGAATAAAAGTATTTAACATCCACATGGTAGCAATCATTTCTTTCTTATAAAAGAAAAGCATGCCTTCATTCCTTGCAAGTTGCTTCCGATACATAAGACCATATGATTGTTGAATGTTGGTAAAAGCTAACTCAACATCAAATTTATGTTTTTCTTTACCCCCCTTAATCACAACACTTGATCTCTCAAAAGTTATATCGTTTCCCGAATTGCCTAATAAGGGCATGATAGTAGATTCAATAAACAATGCTAGCACTATCAAGAAAGCGGTTTGTTTAATTTTTTTCATACATTCCTAATTCATTTATATTATTAGAAAGCTAAAAAACATTTAAAAAGTCGAAAATCTATTATATCCATATCTACTTATTAATGGACTAGACCATTGACTAAAACCCTAAGAGGGACACATATTATCTTAATCTCACCTGGGGGAGCCAATAATTGCTGAGAGGTCTTAATAATAAAGACGACCCCTAGAACCTGTCCGGTTAATGCTGGCGAAGGGACGAGTGGGCAAAATGCATACTGATGAAACACATAAGAATAAAAAACAAAGCAAACAAAATCCAAATCCTACGCCACTGGGACTCCATGTACATAATGCAAGATTAGCTTATTCCAACTCTCCTATATTTGAAAACCTATCCACCGAGATATCAGCTGGAAAATGGACCTGTATTTTAGGCCCCAGCGGCGTAGGAAAATCTGCCCTGCTTCGCATGATTGTGGGGCTTGGACCTATTGATCCAGCTACTAGGATATTCTCTACTGACGGCACCACCCTTGTAAAAAAAATCTCATGGATGGCCCAACAAGATCTTTTATTGCCGTGGCTTACCGTTTTTAAAAACGTAGCGCTTGGGTCCCATCTTCGGGGAGTTAAGCCAGATAAAGAAAAAGTGCTGGATCTTTTGAACAAAGTTGGAATGCACAAATACTGCAATGATCGCCCGGATATTCTATCTGGCGGGCAAAAACAGAGAGTCGCTCTAGCGCGCACTTTAATGGAGGGTCGTCCAATTGTTTTAATGGATGAACCATTTTCTTCAGTTGATGCAATAACAAGGAGCAGACTCCAGGAACTAGCTGCTGATCTACTTACTAATCAAACCGTACTGCTAGTCACTCATGATCCTTTAGAAGCGTTGCGATTAGGTCACAACATATACGTTATGTCTGGAAAGCCAGCAAAACTTGGTCAGGTGATGCAGCCGAATGATCAAATCCCCAGAAACCCTAGCAATCACTCTTTACAAGAGATGCATTCGTTAATACTTGCGCAGCTCAAATCTGCTGTAATTGAATCAAATTAAACCAGTTCAAAATGAGCAGAACCAAACCATTAATAATATTTCTTGGGCTAATACTTATTTGGCAACTTATTGTAGTCTTAACTAACGTAGCGCCATTTATTCTACCTTCTCCACTAAGCGTTTTGACATCATTACTGGAACGCATTGAAGAACTCGGCAGACATGCCCTCATAACTACTCTTGAAATCACTATCGGTCTATTTAGTGGGACTGTTATTGGAGTAATTAGTGCATTAATAATGGCTCACTTTAAACCAGCCAGGTCTTGGCTTCTTCCTGTTTTAGTTGTATCTCAAGCAATCCCAGTGTTTGCTTTAGCCCCAGTATTGGTCCTATGGTTTGGTTATGGCCTATTACCTAAAATAGTTATGGCTACTCTGATAATATATTTTCCAGTGACTGCAGCTTTATATGATGGGCTGAGAAGAACCGAAACTGGATGGCTGGAATTAGCCAAAGCTATGGGAGCCTCAAATTTCTCTATTCTTTGGAAAATTCGACTGCCCGCAGCAATGCCAGCCTTCGCATCGGGTATTCGCGTGGCTACAGCGGTAGCACCCATAGGCGCTGTTGTAGGTGAATGGGTAGGCTCTTCGGCGGGACTTGGTTATTACATGTTATTGATGAATGCCCGCGTTCAAATTGATGCTATGTTCGCTGCCCTATTTGTGCTCGCAATCATTGCTGTTTTTATTTACTACTTAGTAGACAAAGTATTAAAGAGTTGTATTACCTGGCAAACTGAAAGCAATCCCTCAGACAAATTATAGCCATATAAAGGCAATAAAGATGAAAATATTATTAACTGTTTTATGCCTGTTTTTATTTCTTTTAGAAAATAATCCTGCAAAGGCTGAAAAACTGACTGTTCTACTCGATTGGTTTATAAACCCAGACCATGGCCCATTGTTTGTAGCAAAAGAAAGAGGAGAATTCAGTAATCGTGGTCTTAAAGTAGATTTTAAAGCTCCCGCTGACCCCAATGACCCACCCAAGTTAGTTGCTGCAGGGCGAGCCGATATAGCAGTGTCCTATCAACCTCAACTTCACCTAATGGTTGAGGCTGGATTACCATTGACCAGAGTAGGCACATTAATAGCTACTCCTCTTAACTCAATTGTGTTTTTAAAGGATAGCAACATAAAATCGATTGCAGATTTAAAGGGGAAAAAAATTGGTTTCTCAGTTGGTGGATTTGAAGATGCCCTTCTTCGTGCAATGTTAGCTAAACATGGATTAAATTTAAAAGACATCGAACTGATTAATGTAAATTTTTCTCTTTCCCCATCTCTTATGAGCGGCCAAGTTGACGCTGTAATTGGTGCGTTTCGTAATTTTGAGCTTAATCAAATGGAAATCGAGGGTCGTCCAGGAAGAGCACTTTATATAGAGGAGGAAGGCGTTCCAGCCTATGATGAGCTGATTATGGTAACCAATAACAAGCTTTTATCTGACCCAAGAATTCCTGATTTCATCGCATCACTTGAAGCAGGAACACAGTTTATCATCAATCATCCCAAGAAAGCTTGGAAATTATTCATAAAAAATCGAAATGACTTAGATAACGAATTAAACAGACGTGCGTGGAAGGATACAATTCCGCGCTTTTCGCTTCGACCAGGTGCTTTAGATAAAAATCGGTATAAAAGGTTTGCAAAATTTTTAAAAAATCAGGATCTGATTAAAAAAATACCCCCACTATCAAGTTATGCAATTGAAGTATCTAGTGAAAAATATTAAAAACCTAACGTCTTAGATTTACCACCTGGAAGTCACTCACAGACCTACTAGGCCGCATTGGCATCCCAATTAAGTAATTACTCAATATCCTCTATCCGCCTAGAGATGTTTTTTGTCTCTTTTCCGTTTCCTGCTGGCGACGCCATAGTCTGGCATATTTTCCATCTAAACTTAGCAATAATTGATGGTTTCCTCTCTCTATAATTTCCCCCTGATCCAATAATAATATCTCATCTGCATTAACAATAGTTGAGAGTCTATGAGCAATTACTAAAGTCGTATGATTTTTAGAAACCTCATCTAAGGATTTTTGTATTTCTCGTTCTGTATGAGTGTCAAGGGCAGAAGTCGCCTCATCAAATAAAAGAACTTTAGGTTGTTTTAGGATAGTTCTAGCAATAGCTATACGCTGTTTTTCTCCTCCAGATAGTTTAAGCCCTCTCTCTCCCACGTGAGTGTCATAGCCTTTTGGTAAACCGACTAAAAAATCGTGGATTTGTGCAAGCTTTGCCGCTTCTTCTACCTCAGAAGGTGTCGAATTAGGACGCCCATAGTGGATGTTATAATAAGCTGAATCATTAAAAAGAACAGTATCTTGTGGAACTATACCAATAGCTGCTCGTAAACTAGTTTGTGTTACTTCACGAACATCTTGTCCATCTATACAAATCTTACCTTCATCAACGTCGTAAAACCTGAATAATAGTCTAGAAATCGTAGATTTTCCTGCCCCAGAAGCGCCAACAATAGCCACTTTCTGCCCTGCTGGAACTTCAAAGTTAATATTATTTAAAATCTTCCTTGATCTGTTATAGGAAAAAGAAACGTTTTTAAAGGTTACTATTCCACAATTAACTGACAAAGGTTTTGCCCCTTTAGAATCTAGTATCTCCTTTCTCTCTTTTAGCAAACTAAACATACTTTCCATGTCTACCAATGATTGACGAATTTCTCTGTATACAAAACCTAAAAAATTAAGAGGCTGAAAGAGTTGCATCATATATAAATTGACGGCTGTAAATTCTCCAACTGTCATTGTGCCTAACATTACTCTTTGACCACTGATTAGTAGCAATACCGTTAAGCCTAAAGCAATTATTACTCCCTGCCCCACATTTAAAAGAGATAAAGTGGTTAAGCTTTTTACGGCAGCTGTTTCATACCGTTGCATTGAAGAGTCATAACGATCGGCTTCGTGCTTTTCATTGCCAAAATATTTAACTGTCTCAAAATTAAGCAAGCTATCAATTGCTTTTGTATTTGCCTCAGTATCACTTTTGTTCATAGCGCGACGAAATTTGAGTCTCCACTCGGTAAATACAAGCGTAAAAGATATGTATATGACAATTGAAACAAACGTTATGAGGCTAAATAGAAAACCAAACATTGACCATAATATTGCACAGACTAGCGTAATCTCGATTAGTGTTGGCAGTATATTGAACAACATAAACCTTAATAAGAAATCGATACCTTTAATACCGCGCTCAATAACCCTACTCAGACCTCCAGTTTGTCTGTCTAAATGAAATCTAAGAGCTAAATCATGTAGGTGTTGAAATACTAACAAGGCAATTTTTCTTATGGCTCGTTGTCCAACCTTAGCAAAAACAAAGTCTCGTAACTCTGCAAAGGCCTGCTGCCCAACACGCAATAAACCGTAACCAACCAACAATAATATGGGCAAGTAAAGCCCATAATCAGCTGGCCTAGCTATAACATCAACTGCTAAACCGAAAACTGCAGGAACGGCAACTGTCGCGACTTTCGCAGCTACAAGAAGAATGACGGCTACGATAACCCTGACCCTCATCTCCAATTGGCCCTTAGGCCAAAGATATGGCAAAAGAGACTTTATTGCTCTCCATTCAGCACTTGTTTGTTCTTTACTGGACTTATCGTTTTTAGAAACCATGACTAGTGTCTAAGCCTGTAATAACCAAAGTCAGATTGTTTGAATAAAGGTATAGAAATACTAAATAAAATAAAATAATAGGTATGCTACTAATAAAACGGCTACCCACAATACCATACTACCTGTAGGCCAGGTCCTCGCCAGAACGCCATGAGGCCCATGGTGACGATAAAGTTGGTATACAAATCTCTCGAAACGATCTATCAAATTAGAACCTAGATGATTATAAAAACTACTGGTCATTATGAAAATATATCTGATCAAATCCCTGCCAGGTTTTCTGTAAAACCAATCCACATCTAGGTGTGTAGAGTTTAGCTGCTTTGGATATATTCCTTTGCGCAATAGAATTATAAATGCGCTCGCCGAAAATAAAAGCAAAAGAGATTGTGATAATATATGAGAGGCAGTGTATGGAACATAATTTATTGGATAAGGAAGTAAGTCGTATAGTAACGATGGATACACTCCAATAAATATGCATAAAGCAGCAGCCAATGCCATTGCTATAAGCATGTTTATTGGCGCCTCTTTTACTTTGATTCCGGGCTGACTAGAAAAAAAAGCAAAGTAGGGAATCTTTATACCCACATAATGTAACGTCCCAGCAGACGCAAAAAGTAAAACTAACCAAGTAACAAAGTATCCTTCATGAGCCACGGCCGATAATATTATTGCTTTACTAACAAAGCCGCTAAAGAAAGGAAACGCAGATATTGAAGCTGCTCCAATCATACAAAAGCCAGCTGTAAGAGGCATAGATTTAAATAAGCCCCCCAACTGACTTCCCAAAGAGGTGCCTGTACGGTACAAAAGGGCACCAACAGACATTAGCAAAAGAGCCTTGTATATTATGTGCGTAAATGCATGTGCTGCTGCGCCATTAAGTGCCATTTCTGTTCCAATACCAATTGCAACAACCATAAAACCTAGCTGATTAATTAAACTATATGAGAGAACACGACGTAAATCATTTTCCAAAATTGCATAGAAGATAGGAAACGAAGCCATAATAGCCCCTATCCAAATGAGTTCTTCTGTGCCTGCAAAACCTCGAGCCAGCACATATATGGCTAACTTAGTTGTAAAAATCGATAAAATAACAGTTCCTGTAACGGTTGCTTCCGGATAGGCGTCAACCAACCAGCTATGTAACAGAGGAAATGCACATTTGATTCCGAAAGCTAAAAATATTAAAAGACCACCTGGAGAATCTAAACCAATATGGCCGAAATCTATGTTACCGGTTTGATGCCATCTTATAGTTAATCCAGCAAATAATAACATGCCTGAGCCAATTTGGATTATTAGATAACGAATTGCTGAAGACCTAGCCCTGGCCGTCTTCCGAGCCAATATTAAAAAAACTGAAGCAATGGCAGTGATCTCCCAAAAAACAAATAATGAGAGTAAATCACCACAAAACACCGCACCCACACTGGCTCCCCCGTAAATTAAAGATGCAGGTGCTTCTATACTATCCCGGAGATGAAATGAATAAATACCCCCTATGAAGGAGGCCAATAGAAAGACGTAGGAAAAAAGTCTAGACAGCTGATCCACACGCATTAGCTGTAACTCTTGCCCAAAAGCATTCAAGGAAAATAGGTTCCCGTTTGGCAAAGACAAAATAACAAGGAATGCAAACAGTGGTAGAATTAAGGTCCAAACTAATCGGACATATCCTTTTAATATCGGAACCAGAATGGCTCCAAAAATCAATATGAGTCCCGGCGGAAACTCAATCATCAAAATAATCCTCCGCCCTTAATAATAATTTACGTATTTTGACAGCCAAAATCACAAAAATGACACTTCCGAAAAAACCGAAGGCGGCATAGAAAAAAGGTATAGAGTCAAAAGAGGTTTCATGATGAGTAATAAAACTAAAATCTATCACTAACAGTAGAACGCAAAAAAAATAAAAAATGTTTTGAAAGTTAACAAATTTGGGTATTTGACTTCTCAGACCTGAAATTGGTTTACCGCTATTATAATTCATATCTATCTCATTCATTTTTTATTTGTGACTGAGAAATTCAGCAAGGTAAGATTCAAAGTAGCCGGGAAGAAAAAACAAAATGAGACATATCAGCGCTGTCAAACTCAGTGGCACGACACAAAACCAAGGAGCTTCAGATATGGGATTTGTAATTTCGGTTTCAGATGCACTGGAAAAAAACGCTCTGATTACTATTGGCATCAAATAGGCAACATTTAGAAGAGAACTTATGATTAGAACTGCTAGCACCCAACTATTTTCCCCTTCCATGCTGCCTAAAGCTATATAGAGCTTACTCCACACACCAACAAGTGGCGGAAGCCCAATAATTGAAAGAGCACCAATAAAAAATGCTATCATGGTGAAAGGCATAGAATAACCTATGCCATTAAGTTCGCTTACTCTCGTTTTATGCGCAGAGGTATGTATAGCTCCTGCAACAAAGAAAAGCGTAATCTTTCCAAAAGCGTGCGTGACAATATGCATTGCAGCGCCCATTAAGGCTAATGGTGTCGCTATAGCTGCAGCTAAAATTATATAAGACAATTGACTTACAGTTGAGTAAGCTAGCCTAGCCTTAATATTATCTTTCGTTAGAGCTATAACCGAAGCAGCAATTAGCGAAAAAGAGGCTAAGTAAATTAACCATTCTGATGCTCCTGTTTGTAATAAGTGGTCAGAACCTATCACATATATAACTACTTTAAGAATCGTAAACACCCCTGCTTTAACAACTGCAACCGCATGAAGCAAGGCGCTTACTGGGGTTGGTGCGACCATTGCAGAAGGCAACCATCCATGCAGTGGCATCAGTGCTGCCTTACCTATTCCAAATACAAACAGAGCTAATAAAATTCCTGTTGTGCCAGGAGATGCAACGTCTGATATGATCCCACCAATCTTAAAATCGAGATGACCGGCAAGAATAAGTGTCCACAGAAGTGCCGGAATAAAAAATATGATTGACGCACCAATAAGATATATTAAATAAATTCTTCCACCAATTCTTGCATTTGAATCAGCTCGATGCGCTACCAAGGGATAAGTAGATAAAGTAAGCACCTCGTAAAAAACAAATAATGTGAATAAATTAGAGCTATATGCTATTCCCATAGTGGCAGAAAGAGCTATTGCAAAGGCTGCGTAAAATTGAGTCTGGCGGGGTTCATTGTTACCTCTCATATACCCTATTGAATAAATCGAATTAACGATCCAAAGGAAGGAGGCAACTAAAGCAAATAGAGCGCCAAGCGGCTCAACGTGAAATGCAAACTTAAGGCCAGTGGTAATGCTAAAAACCAAAAACTCAGATCGATCACCATCGATAACACAAATAAAGATTTTATAAACGGCGGCGAACAATAAAATCGAAGTAATAAGAGTAACAGTTTCTCGAAAATTTGAGAATCTATTCAAAATCACTATAAAAAATGTCCCTATCAATGGGATCATTATAGTAGATATCAAAACTTGGATCGTAGTCACTACTAACACCTAGTAAACAGCGTTAACCAGCAAAACCGCCGCTTGCCTAGCTAAGTCTGCCGAAAAACTTGTATCAAAACCAAAGTATATTGCCGCAGCAATTAATAGATAAGCTGGCCACAACATTTCTAACGGTGCTTCTTTCAACTGAACCACCTCATCTGTGGGTTCTCTAAAATAGGCGACCTCAACTACCCGCCCTATGTAAATCATAGTTAATAAAGACGCTGACACAATCAAGACTAGTATCCACCATTCCCCTTGCTCTAATGCCCCCAAACCTAAATACCACTTACTTATGAAGCCTGCTGTCCCTGGTGCTCCTATTAAGCTTAAACCTAGTATAACAAATCCGGCCATTGTAAGCGGCATCTTTCGGCCGATTCCTGATAACTCTTCTATCTTTACTGAACCAAGACGAAACATAATAGCTCCAAGCAGTAAAAACAAACCTGCTTTCATAATAGCATGATTGAACATATGGGTCATTGCGCCAGTAAGGCTAGTCTCCGTAGCATAACTTATACCGAGGATGATAAACCCTATTTGTGCTACACTTGAATAGGCCAACATTCTTTTAATATTACTTTGAAAGATTGCTACTATTGAAGCTGCAAACATAGCTATCAATGCTAATATTTTTAATATTTCTGGTAGGGGTGTTTCGGTAAAAAAGGTTGCGCCGCCAAAAATAGTAAAAAAGAAACGTAACAGTAAATAAATTGAAACTTTGGTAGCTGTACCAGCCAGAAATGCGCTAGCAACGCTTGGCCCATAAGCATATGCGTTAGGTAACCAGAGGTGTAGTGGGAACAAAGCTAATTTAAGAGAGACCCCAACTGTTAAAAATGCAAGCGCTGCCAGGACTGGTCGAGAACTTTTAATTTCAGGTAGACGGCTTGCTAAATCGTAAAGATTTAAGGTTCCAGTCATTGCCCAAAGAAGCCCAATGCCTATAACAATAAATGTTGCCCCAATAGTCCCCATAATCAAATATTGATAAGCTGCTGTTAACCCACGTCGATCTCTCCCCATTGCAATCAACGCATAACTTGCCAAAGACGATATCTCCAGAAAAACAAATATATTGAAAGCATCTCCAGTTATAGTAACTCCAAGTAAACCTGTTAACACCAAGAGATACATGCAATAAAACCAAGATTGCTCAGTGCTACCAAATCTTGCAGAAATACTTTTCTGAGTGTACGGAACGATTACAGCACTAACACATGAAACAATTAACAGTACAAATGCATTAATTAAATCAACTCTATATTCAATTCCAAATGGAGGAGACCAACCTCCAATTTCGTATGAAATTATTCCCTGCTCAAGAACTCTAAGTAATAGAAAAACAGCCACCAAGAAAGAAAGAATGCTTGAAGAAAGCGTAATTAACCAGGATAAATAGCCGACTCTAAACAGAGCACATAGACTGGCTGCAACCAAAGGTAGAACGACTTGCAGGGCTGGAAGGTGCTCCTGCATAAAACTCATTACTCTTGCTCCATTTGGTGGACTTCATCATCTTCTATTGTTCCGTATGCCTCGTTAATACGAACTACAAGAGCCATACCTAAAGCTATAGTTGCAACTCCCACTACAATAGCTGTTAGAATTAAGACGTGAGGAAGAGGATTCGAATAAACTTCAAATTTCTCAGATATAATAGGAGCTGTACCACCAAGAATTTTTCCTGGTGAAAGAAACAAGAGATAAACGGACGTTTGAAAAATACCTAAACCAACAAGTTTTTTAACCATGTTTCCGTGTGCAACCACTATGTACAGACCACCAATCATCAAAATAATAGTGACCCAATAATTTATGGAAGCCAGAATCAAGCTCATTTGTCATTTTCCAAATTAGATGGAAGAGCCTCTGACCTTCCTGCAAAAGAATAAAAGATTGCCAACATAGTAGAAAAGACTGTTATAAAAACTCCCAGCTCTACAATCAAAATACCCAAATGTTGTCCTGATTTAGAATCACTTCCAAAAGGTGAATAATCAAGATAGTTAGCTCCAAAAAACCAACTTACGATGCCAGTTCCAGAGAATACCAATACGCCAATTGGTATTAGGGAGAAAAGCAACTTTTGAGGCATAATTTTTCTTGCTGCCGATACTCCAAAAACTAATCCATAAAGAATAATGGCGGCAGCTGCAGCAACCCCGGCCTGAAAACCGCCTCCCGGTCCATAGTCGCCATGAAACTGAACATATAAAGCGAAAAGAAGTATTGCTGGCAATAAGAGCTTTATAACAACCCGTAAAATAATCGTATCTCTAATCATGTGAGAGAATCCTTTTTACTGGATTGTTTTTCTCGTCGACGCCGTGAAGTAGAAAGCAAGATTAAGACTCCAATACCGCCAGTGAAAATTACTGTCGTCTCACCAAGTGTGTCATAGCCTCGGTAACTTGCCAGAACAGCCGTTACAATATTCGGGGAACCAGTTTCTTTAACAGAGTTTTTTATATAGTAAGGTGCAACATGTTGGTTGGTTGGAGTGTCTTGCCTACCAAATGGAGGAAGATCAAGGGTTCCATAAATCAGCACTGCACCCGTTAAAAAACAGACTAATAAAGGTATGAACGGACTATGTCGCAGTGGAGCTTCTCTTGTTTTTACTAGTCCAAGAACAGCTAGTAAAAGTACTGTTGACATGCCCGCACCTACAGCAGCCTCGGTCATAGCGACATCAACAGCATCAAGAGCAACCATAACGGTCGCCATTAAAAAACTGTAAATTCCTCCCAGTATCACCACTACGAACAAGTTTCTAGATCTTATTACACCAATAACTGCAGCTACCATTAATAATAATAATACCGTATCTGTAAGAAGTTCGATCTCTATTCCTCCCCAGCTATATGTCCGCCAGTCTTATCTACCGTTAGTTTGGGTTTTATCCCAGCGTGCAAAGCAGCCTGAGCAAGGGCATGTGTAGCTACTGGACTTGTTAACAATATCAATCCAAAAATAATTATTAGCTTTGCCGTTGTAAGGGATAGACCAGACTGCAGTGCCATTCCAAAGATTAAAAATCCAGCTCCCAGAGTATCTGTCACAGAAGAACCATGTAGCCGAGTAAATAGATCTGGAAGCCGAATTAATCCAATCATACCTATGATGCAAAATACTCCTCCAATGATTATTGAGAGCCAACTTAGAATGTCTATAAATAATTCCATTACTAATTTTCACCAGGATGAAAATACTTCAGAACTGCTATAGTCCCCACCAGATTTAGTAACGTATATAGTATAGCAATATCTAGAAAATCAGGTCTGCCAGTCACAAAACCTAGAAGTGACAATGATAAGACAGCTAGGGTAGCCGTAGAGTTAGCAGCCAAAACACGGTCAAACATGGTAGGCCCCATAATTGCCCTTGCCATAGCTAGAACTAGACTGACCAACACAGCTATTAAACCCACAGCAAACATCATGTCCCTATTCCACCTTCAAATTTGGTCACAGTACGATCCATTTTACCTTCCTCGAGATCCATAGCTCCCAGAGTAGTTATCGCGTGAACAGTTATTTCATTATCTTCGACTTCTACAGAAACGGTACCTGGAGTTAAAGTTATTGAATTCGCATAAACAACTACTCCAACAACTGAGCTTTGCGTTGCTTTCAGATTAATAAGTGTTGGGCTAATAGGAAGTGTTGGTGATAAAATTATTTTTGATACTGAGATCCCTGATTTAACAATTTCCCAAAATAACCAGGGTCCATACCAGACGAGCCTATATAATAGATATATTGGATGTCCTTCACGATCAATGACAGCCATTCTGGTTGCCAAACCAACCACTAATAGCGATGCTAAAGCACCTATAGTAATGAGCATCAAAGTATAGTGCCCAGATAATACCAGCCAAAACACGAAAGAAACTACTACTGAACTAATAAAATAAAGCACCGGAAAACCTCAATTTTATATTATAAACAATAGGAAAAACCGGTATCCATCTAATTTAAGTTTAGGAAAACTCTTCTTTCATTTTTAACATACGAATCATATAGAAAATAGTAATCATACGAAAAAGACACAAACTTTAATACTACTAAGCGTATTTTGTACGCAACACACTAAATGTGAAAATTTGGGAAACACTATAAAAGAGCTCTCTACTACCATGACAATTACTCTATAACCCTTGCTACCCGCATCAAGCATCATTATGTTTCCAGTTGAGTAAAGATTAAAATTTGAAAGGCAGGATAAAATGGAAATGAGCGGAGAGTATCGTATAGAAGCTTCGCGTCAAACGGTATGGGATGCTCTCAATGATCCCGAAATACTCAAGCAATCTATCCCAGGTTGTGAAGAGATTGAACGCCTCTCTGATACTGAACTAGCAGCTAAAGTTGTAGCTAAGGTTGGACCTGTTAAAGCAAAATTTGCGGGACAGGTTACTTTATCTGATCTTGACCCTCCTAACAGCTATCGCATAAGTGGAGAGGGCAAAGGGGGCGCAGCGGGATTTGCTAAAGGTGGTGCAAATGTGTCGCTTAAATCTGATGGTGAAGCAACTATACTAAGCTATGAAGTAGATGCAACCGTAGGTGGAAAACTAGCTCAGCTAGGGGCCCGCCTTATAGATGGAACAGCAAAAAAAATGGCCGGTGATTTTTTTAAAAACTTTGCTGAAGTTGTAACTGAGAGCAAAGATTTAAATTCTACCGAAAATTTAAATGACGCAGATACGAATAAGGTAAATCATGACATTAATGCCTCTAAGAGACCCAAAATAGGGGTGGGTTCATGGATTATTGGATTAATTGTAGCAGCAGCGGTAATTTTGGCTATAATTGTTTATTAATTAATACTTTATAAATTAATATATAGAACTTATTTACTTTGACATCTTGACGTAGGAGATAACGAAGAAATAGTTTTATATTACATTGTTTGATGTGCGCACTTAACTATATGGCGCATGCATTGTAAGGTTAGCAGGAAACCTTAGTGGAGGAGAAAAATAATGCCCACTGTTTCGATGACAGTTAATGGCGAAAGTGTTTCGTCTGAAGTAGAACCAAGAACATTGTTGGTTCAATATTTACGAGAAAACCTTGGACTTACTGGTACCCATGTAGGATGTGATACTAGTCAATGCGGTGCCTGTGTAGTGCACGTGAATGGAAAATCTGCCAAATCTTGTACGATGTTGGCTGTTCAGGCCGAAGGCTCAGAGGTTTCAACCATTGAGGGACTCGCCGATGGTGACACACTACATCCAATGCAAGAAGCATTTAGAGAAAATCATGGCCTTCAGTGTGGTTTCTGTACACCAGGCATGGTTATGAGTGCTATTGACTTAGTTCAAACAAATAGCGATCCAAGCGAACAAGACGTGCGCGAATGGCTCGAGGGAAACCTCTGCCGCTGCACCGGCTATCACAATATTGTTAAATCTATACTTGCCGGCGCTAAAGCTATGCAAGGTTAAGTCAATGACCGAAACAAATATTGGTGCACCCATAAAAAGAGTAGAGGATAAACGATTTTTGACTGGTAGAGGACGTTATACAGATGATTTAAACCAACCAAATCAATTATACGCCTGTATTCTAAGATCCCCGCACGCTCACGCTAACCTAAAAAAGGTCGATGTTTCTCAGGCTAAGGCAGCACCAGGTGTCATAGACATATTCACTGGATCAGATATGGCCGCAGATGAGGTAGGCAGCTTGCCTTGTGGTTGGCAGATTCATAGCAAGGATGGAAGTCCGATGCATGAGCCCGGTCATCCACCAATGGCTGTTACTAAAGTTCGTCATGTTGGAGACCAAGTAGCAATTGTAATAGCTGAAACCAAATCCCAAGCCCGTGATGCTTTGGATATAATTGAAGTTGATTACGAAGTCTTACCTGCTGCTATAAATATGGATGAAGCCCTATCTGGTAAAGCTCTAGTTCATGACGACGTTCCTAATAATATGTGCTTTGATTGGGAGATAGGAGATAAAGAGGCCACAGAAAATTCGTTTTCCGATGCACATAAAGTGGTTTCTATTGAACTAGTCAATAATCGTCTCATACCTAATGCCATGGAACCGCGAGCTGCTGTAGCTCAATACGATCCTTCGAACGGAAATTATACACTCCACACGACAACACAAAACCCTCATGTAATAAGGTTGCTAATGGGGGCGTTTGTTCTACAGATCCCCGAACATAAATTACGTATTATATCACATGATGTTGGCGGTGGCTTTGGGTCAAAAATATTTCATTATGCTGAAGAAGCCATACTCACCTGGGCCTCGGCCAAAGTCTCGCAGCCAATAAAATGGACTGCGGAACGCTCAGAATCTTTTGTAACCGACGCACATGGTCGCGATCATGAAACCAAGGCTGAACTAGCCCTAGATAAAGATGGCAAGTTCTTGGGTCTTCGTGTCAGTACTAAAGCTAATATAGGCGCCTATCTTTCAACCTTTGGTTCTAGTGTTCCCACATACCTATATGGAACGCTTTTGGCCGGAGTTTATAAAACGCCCGCTATTTATTGTGAAGTTAAAACGGTTTTTACCAATACAGTTCCTGTAGATGCCTATCGAGGAGCTGGTAGACCTGAATGTACTTACCTTCTTGAAAGGCTTGTAAATAAAGCTGCAAAGGAAACAGGAATCGACCCAGTTGAAATTCGTCGGATCAATATGATCCAGCCTGACCAATTTCCTTACCAAACTCCAGTTGCATTACAATACGATGTTGGTGATTATCCAAGAGCCTTTGAAACAGCTCTAAAAGCTTCTGACTACGAAGGATTTTCCTCACGTAGAAAAAGTTCTGAAGATAATGGGAAAAAGCGCGGCATTGGCATCTCCACTTATATAGAGGCCTGTGGTATTGCTCCTTCTGCTGTAGCAGGAGCTTTGGGTGCGAGAGCAGGTTTATATGAATCAGCCCAAGTAAGAGTCCATCCTACCGGCTCAGTAACGTTATACACTGGAACGCATAATCATGGGCAAGGACATGAAACCACTTTTGCTCAGATTGTTTCAGATACACTGGGTGTTTCAATTGACCAAGTAGAGGTCAGCCATGGAGATACAGGAGAAGTCCAATTTGGAATGGGAACATATGGATCTCGATCCCTGGCCGTTGGAGGACCCGCAGTACTTAAAGCCTGTAATAAGATTATCGAAAAATCAAAAAAAATAGCAGCACATATTCTTGAAGCTTCTGTAGATGATATAGACTTTAAAGATGGTGTATATAGCGTATCAGGAACTGATCGTGAGCTAGCTTTTGGCGAAGTATCATTGGCCGCTTATGTTCCCCACAACTACCCCATTGAAGAACTCGAACCAGGCCTTGATGAAAATGCTTTTTATGACCCCCTTAACTTCAGTTTTCCAGCAGGATGTCATATCTGCGAGGTAGAAATCGATCCTGAAACAGGAGAAGTCGAAATTACCGATTTTACAGCTGTAGATGATATCGGTCGAGTAATTAATCCGATGATTGTTGAAGGGCAAGTGCAAGGCGGGGTAGCGCAAGGAATTGGCCAAGCCTTAATGGAGGGTTGTGTTTATGACAACGAAGGCCAGCTTCTTACAGGCTCTTATATGGATTATACTATGCCTAGGGCAGATAACCTTCCAAACCTTAATGTTAGCACGGAAAGCGTTCTTGGCGCATCCAATCCTCTTGAAGTAAAAGGTGTGGGTGAGGTCGGTTCAATTGGAGCTCCACCAGCGGTTATTAATGCTATTTTAGATGCTTTATCGTCGTTAGGTGTAGAAGATATATCAATGCCAGCTTCACCTTCTAAAGTATGGCAAGCAATACATAATGCGCAGTGAGGTCCATTTAAAAATGGCCGTTAGGGAGAAATAAAATGTACGATTTTAAATACCAGCTAGCTAATTCACAAGATGATGCAGTATCCGCCCAATCCTCGGCAGAGGATGGTAGTTTTTTGGCAGGAGGAATGACGCTTATACCTACTCTGAAACAAAGACTTGCCCAACCTAGTGACTTAGTTGATTTATCAGGCATAAGCGACTTGATTGGTGTCTCAGCTGAAGGTGACTCAGTTACAATTGGTTCTATGACTACTCATGCAGAAGTCGCAAGCTCGGAAATTGTAAGCTCTAAAATCCCGGCACTAGCAGCTCTTGCAGGTAATATTGGAGATCCACAAGTGCGTAATCGTGGAACAATAGGAGGGTCAATAGCCAATAACGATCCTGCTGCCGACTATCCAGCTGCTTGTGTCGCTCTTAATGCAACAATTATAACCAATAATAGAAAAATTCCTGCAGATAATTTCTTCACTGGACTGTTTGAAACCGCTTTAGAAGATGGTGAACTCATAACTGCTGTGACTTTCCCCATCCCTGATAAAGCAGCTTATGCAAAGTTTCCTAATCCAGCCTCAAGATACGCTATTGTTGGGGTAATGGTTGCTCACACAGGTGGAGAAACGCGTGCTGCTGTAACCGGCGCTAGTGATTCAGGAGTTTTCAGATCTAGTGAAATAGAAAACGCGTTAGGTGATAATCTAGACTCATCTGCTGCCAAGGCAGTTAGCATTTCAGCTGATGGTCTAAACAATGACATTCACGCGTCCTCGGAATATCGTGCGCATTTAGTGTCCATAATGGCAAGCAGAGCAGCAACTGCAGCAGGTTAAATTGAACTTGAATAATTTGCCGAGCCCTCAGGGTTCGGCAAATCACATAACCACCTTGTATATTTATTTCGGCGAATTATATCAGCATTGATACTTATTTTTTACTGATAAGACAGTGTCTTTGCGATAATCTCAGATCTAATTTTTTTATTTCATTCAAACATTATGAGCAACAATTGATTAAACCAACAAATAACGTTGAATCTACAGTAGAGCTTTTGTCCAAAGGTAATTACATTGCTGATCGAAGCCTTGGAACAGCGGTCCACCTAGCTTTGGAACTTAAGCGACCTCTATTTTTGGAAGGAGAAGCAGGCGTCGGTAAAACTGAGATAGCTAAAGTATTAGCAAACACTTTAGGGCGTAAGTTAGTCCGACTACAGTGTTATGAAGGTCTTGATATATCATCGGCAGTTTACGAATGGAATTACTCAACACAAATGATAGAGATACGTATGGCTGAGGCACGAGGTGTTAAGGATCGTGACTCTCTTAGCAAAGATATATTTTCTGAAAGATTTCTAGTTAAACGACCGCTCATGCAAGCTCTAGAAGCATCCCCAAAAGGCCCCCCAGTATTATTAATTGATGAGCTGGACAGGACAGATGAACCTTTTGAAGCTTACTTATTAGAGGTTCTTTCTGATTTCCAAATCACAATTCCGGAGATAGGCACCATAACAGCTGAAGAACCGCCAATAGTAATTATTACCTCTAACAGGACACGAGAAATTCACGACGCACTAAAGAGGCGTTGTTTCTATTATTGGGTAGATTATCCTGACGCTGATCGAGAATTAGAGATTCTTAAGATTAAGGCTCCTTCTGTGGATATGAAATTAAGCCAACAAGTAGTTGACTTTGTTCAGAGATTAAGAGGTATGGACCTATTTAAATTACCAGGAATTGCCGAAACAATCGATTGGGCATCAGCGCTTAATCAACTTGATGTTATAGAGCTCACTCCTGAGGCAATAGATGACACGCTGGGGGTCTTGCTAAAATATCAAGATGATATTGCTCAAATTCGTGGAAGTGAAGCAGCTGTAATACTCGAACAGATTAAGAATGAAGTTGCCGCTTCACAATTAGCTGCTAGCTAACCAAAGATGTCAGAGAAGTTTATAGGTGATGGGAATCAAAAGGACTTACCAACTAAGTTTCCTACTTTAAATTCTCCTGAAAAAGGAGAACCTAAAGGAGCCCTAGCTAAAAATATTATGCATTTTGCTCGTGTTTTGAGGGCTGCAGGGCTTCCCGTTGGCCCTGGAAAAGTGCTTGATGCTCTCAGGGCCGTATTAACGGTAGGAATTGGCAATCGAGATGATTTCTACTGGTCATTACACGCCGTTTTTATAAACAGGCGAGATCAGAAAGAAATTTTTGATCAGGCTTTTCATATTTTTTGGCGAAATCCTCAAATTCTTGAAAAGATGAGTTCATTAGTTTTGCCAACAATGATCGATCAAGATCAAACAGCTGAAACTGAAGAAATAAATCGTCGTCTAGCTGAAGCTTTAAAGCCCACTGATAGAGACAACAAAGAAAAAGAAACAGAAGACCAAAGCGACCCAGACATAACCATAGACGCAGTGATGACTTGGTCTTCGCGTGAGTTACTTCAAGATATGGACTTTGAAAAAATGTCTAACGAAGAGCTTTCCGAAGCAAAACGAGCTATTGCACGGATGAAGTTGCCAATTGTTGAAGTACCTACACGTCGTTATCGTAGGAATCCATTAGGCAGAAAAATTGATATGCGTTCCACTTTACGATCTTCCTTACGTTCTGGCGGAGCTACCATACCATTACAATACGTTAAACGGGTTAATCGACCCCCTCCACTAGTTGTTTTATGTGACATTTCAGGTTCTATGAACAGGTATTCACGAATGATCCTTCATTTTTTACATGCAGTTTCAAATGATCGAGACCGAGTACATACTTTTTTGTTCGGAACACGACTTACAAATATAACACGATATTTACGCTATAAAGATGTGGATGAGGCCCTTGATAGAGTATCAGAGGCAGTTGATGACTGGTCAGGAGGAACACGGATAGGACATAGTCTTCGCACATATAATCTAAATTGGTCACGAAGAACCCTTTCTCAAGGAGCCGTAGTATTATTGATAACAGATGGACTTGATCGAGATGCAGCAGAAGGTCTTGAATCGGAAATCGTTAGACTCCACAAATCATGTAGACATTTGATATGGTTGAACCCTCTGCTGCGTTATGATCGTTATGAGCCCAAATCTTTAGGAGCGCGCATAATACTTCCTAATGTGGATGATTTTCGTTCTGTTCATAATTTAGAAAGCTTGAATCAACTGTCCTACGCCCTTAGTAACCAAAGTTCAGACGACTTAAAAATTCAAAGTATGCTGGAGAAAGTGCAATGAAGGAATCTGTAAAAGAAAACAATCTCTATAGCCACGATGATGTTCTGGAGTTTGCTGACAAATGGCGACAGGAAGGAAAACAGGTCGCAATCGCAACTGTCGTAAATACCTGGGGTTCATCTCCACGACCCGTGGGTAGCCAATTGGCAATTGATATTGATGGAAACATGGTTGGATCAGTCTCGGGAGGTTGCATAGAGGGCGCAGTAGTCCATGAAGCGAAACAGGTGATGGCTAATAACGTTCCAAAATTAATTAAATTTGGTGTTTCTGATGAAATGGCATGGGAAGTTGGCCTTGCCTGTGGTGGTGAAGTAGAAGTGTATGTAGAGAGAATAGAATAGAATAATGCATTCGAAAATCCTCAAAGAATTACTATCTGCAAGAGAAAAAAAACTATCAGTAGCCCTTGTTTCTGATCTGTCTACAGGAAGACAAGCTTTAGTATACAAGGACTCTATTTTTGGAGACTTGGAGCCTGAAGAAGAAATATTAAATCATGCGCGTGATAACTTAATTCACGACCGTTCAACGCGCATTGATCAAATATTTATTCAGAGTTTTAACCCCCCCAAACGACTAATAATTGTAGGGGCCGTACATATCGCCCAGCCATTGATAGAAATTGCCTCGACAACAGGGTTTTCAATCACAGTGGTTGACCCAAGGGGGGCTTTCGCGACTTCATCTAGATTTCCCGGAATTGATTTAAGCGAAGAATGGCCTGATGAGGCCCTTAAAAAATTGCAAATCGATAATAGAACAGCAATTGTAACACTAACACACGATCCTAAATTAGATGATCCTGCCCTTGAAGTAGCTCTAGATTCAGATGCATTTTATATAGGTTCACTCGGAAGCAAAAAAACACATGCGAAAAGAATTGACCGACTTACTGAGGCGGGAATATCCACTAATAAAATTGAAAAAATTCACGGGCCTATTGGGCTACCGATTGGCGCTAAAACTCCTGCTGAAATCGCTATATCTATTATGGCACAAATCACCCAAACATTGCACAGATCGACCTAATGCTACACATGCCCAAAGAACCATCTTTCAACACTAATACGCTCATAAACCCCTGACTTCTTGAAAGGTTCTTCATCTAAAAGAGACTCAGCAAACGCCCTATCCCTGACATCCAGCAATAAAGCACTTCCTACTATAGAACCACTAGCATTATCACGTAGAGGCCCACGAGCTATTATAAATTCTTGACGATCAACAAGATAATCTCGATGTGCTTGTCTAAACTGATCCCTCTTACCCTCACTTTTTTCTGCGTCTATACAATGAACGATAAATTGCTGGGTTCCATCTTTTTTGTCATAATCCAATTGGCGTTGGTTAAGTGCCGGTTGCCAATGCTTTATAATAATTTCATCGAAAATGCCTTCTACCGTGTAAGGGTCTTTATCTATATATGTTTGAGCGCTCTCTCGATCGGGAAACTCAATGAAACGTAAACTACCAATTGCTGATTTTCCATCATCAGTAAAAATGGGACCGGAAAACCAGGTTATTTCTTTATATTTATCTAAATGTTCTATATGTGCTGGAATTGTTGCCGCACGAAGTTCATCCGTGCCTTGTTTGGAACGACATTTTATCATCCAATGCATGTAATCCCCCGTTTAACATTGTTCTATATTAGTCATATACTGTTGGTGATGCATAATAACACTTAAACTAATTAAAAAGAGTCTTAATTAAAAATGAAGTTTAGTAATTTACCCCTCAAAGATGCTGAAGGCGCAATCTTGGCTCACAGCCAAACGATTGATGGTAAGCATTATCGAAAAGGCCAAGTACTTAAAACAATCGATATTGATAATATTGCTAAGTCCGGCATAGAAAAGATAGTTGTTGCTAAGCTAGAATCGAATGACGTCTCAGAAAACGACGCTGCACGGCGCATTGGAATAGCAGTTTCAGGTAAAAATACGCGAATAGGCCTTTCTAATACAGGAAGAGTTAACGTTTTTGCGACTACAAACGGGCTTATTAATTTTGATCCAAAAATGATTAATAGGATCAACGAGATAGATGAAGGAATTACTATAGCTACTTTAAACCTGCATGAAAGAGTTTCAATCGACCAAATAGTTGCAACAATAAAAATAATACCATTCTCCGTAACTGAGACTAAAGTTAATAAAACAGAGATCCTTGCATCAAAATACACCTCCTTAGTGAAGGTTAGTTCGTTTCAAAATTATAAAATTGCTTTGTTGCAAACCGAATTACCAGGACTTCAAAAAAAGGTAATAGAAAAGACATCTTCAGTAATTGGATCAAAAATAATAGATCTAGGTAGCGTAATTTCCCAGGATTTAATTTGCAAACACGAATCTGATTCCATTGCGGAATGCTTAAAAAGTGTTTCAGAAAAGGATATTGACCTAATATTAGTTGTTGGAGCCTCAGCCACTACTGACCGTCGTGACGTCATACCTAGCGGAATAATTAGTGGTGGAGGAAAAATTGAGCATTTTGGGATGCCTGTTGACCCTGGAAACCTGCTAGTAATTGGTAGATTAAAAAGTAAGCCTTTACTAGCTCTACCAGGTTCTGCACGTTCACCCAAAAAAGGGGGTAATGATATTATCCTAGAAAGGATACTTGCGAACCTCCCTATAGGAAAAAAACAAATAAGATCTATGGGTATAGGAGGCCTATTGAAAGAGAACTCTGCCCGTCCACTGCCACGAGCTGAAGCAGCACCACAAAGACAGAAAAAAGAAGCAATGCCCGTAATATCAAAAGTCGCCGGAATTATTCTAGCCGCTGGTCAATCAAGACGTATGGGATATAGAAATAAGCTCTTAATTGAAATCGAAGGCAAAACCATGATCCGTCATGCAGTAGACATAATGGTCAATGCAGGGGCGTCACCGATAATAGTTGTAACAGGGCATGAAAGCAAAGAGGTTAGAAATGAGCTAAAAGATATTAACGCAATATTCGCTCATAATCCAAAATATGCTGATGGTCTTAGCACCTCACTAAATACTGGACTTGATTCCGTACCTAGCAACTGTGCGGCCGCAATAATATCATTAGGAGATATGCCGCGTTTAAAATCTAATCATTTGATAAAACTGATTGATACATTTAGAGCAGACCCGGGAAGAGAAATCTGTGTTCCAACTTGGAAAGGAAAGCGTGGCAATCCTGTTTTATGGACACGCAAATATTTTGGAGAACTGAAACAAATAAGTGGAGACATAGGCGCTAAATATCATATAGAAGAGAATTCTGACTCTGTTTTTGAAGTAGAAATGCCGGACAATGGCATTCTTATAGATGTTGATTCGCCAGAGGGGTTAGAACAACTAAATGAATCTTAAAGATCGAAATATAGTCTAACATTAGCTTGGCTCGATATAAAAGATATAAGAGAATTTTAGAATATTGGGTTCGCGAGTAGTAGATTACTTATAAATATCCACCTGACCCATCGCCAATGTTTGTGCACTTACTATGCCCATTTAATAAATCATACTCATAGTCGTGGCTTCAAAATTAGTTGTTGATAATTTTTCCAGCCTATGTAATTCGTCGGGTCAGGCCACCATCTATCGCAGTTGAGGTCCCTGTTATATAACTAGCATTTTCACTAGACAAAAATGTAGCAAGCGCGGCAAATTCTTCAACTCTTCCAACTCGGCCAATTGGTATCGCAGAAGCGACCTCACCTTTAACTTCATCAATATTTTTTCCTGTACGATCTGCAGTTCTTTTGTAAAGCTGCTCGAGGCGTTCAGTTCCAATCCTTCCCGGCATTAACATATTAACGGTTACGTTATCCTTTGCTACTTCAAAGCTTAGCGTTTTCGCCCAGTTAGCCAGAGATACTCTCAGTGTATTAGATATTCCCAACTCCGGTATTGGCTCTACTACTCCCGACGAACTAACAATTAAAATACGTCCCCAAGACCTTTCCCTCATACCTGGCAGTATCAGTCCTGTTAAATGCATAACACTAATAATCATACTTTCAAAATTAGAACGCCAAGAATCTATATCCACCTCACTTATAGGGCCAAATGGAGGTCCCCCAGTGTTATTGACTAAAATATCCACCCCACCAAAAGTGGCTTGAGAAAAACTAACCGCATTTTCAATTGAATCGATTGAAGACAGGTCACATTGAAGACCATGTGCTTCAACCTCATACTGTTCAGCAATACTTTCAGCGATTCTCTTGCATTTTTCTTCATCTCTGCTGCAAAGAATTACACGTACGCCCTCTTTAGCTAGGGATTCAGCGATCGCTTTCCCGATTCCCCTACTAGCCCCAGATACCAGTGCTCTTTTCCCTGCTATTCCTAAATCCATTATTTATCCTAAATTAAAGAACCTAATAACAATTCAATTACCTAGGAACTTTTATCTTTTGTTTCCTTAATTATATCTTTGAGCTTATATGTTAGGATATCAAAATCGTTACTTGGTATCCAGTAGGCCCAATCTTTAACGCGCTTGTTGATTTCATCCACCTTTTTACGGGAACTGTCTTCAACGTCTTTGGTGTGGGATTTATCTTTCTCATACTTCGCAATAAATATGACCCAGTTTTGTTTGTCTAATTTTTGTAACTTAGCCGTTATAGAGATTCCACTAAATGTTAAAAACTTAGCCACCCGAGCATTAGGTAATAAAATAACATCTTTCTTTGGCTTAACATCCTCAAGGTTAATGTCAGCCATAGCCCGTTTAATAGAATTTACTTTTTCATCATCTAACTTAGCTTTAATATTCGCTTTTTCCAGTGTCAGTTCTTGTTTTTTAGGGTTTTTTCTAACTAAGGTTAGCTTTCCTTCTGGTCCAGACAATGTCACTTTTTTTACTTTTTCCGCAGAAATTGAAACTATATTACCATCTAGCCATGGTACTAAGCGTGTTTGAACACTAGCTAAGCCACTTACCAACCAAACATTATTTGTCCCTGGTTCTCTAATGTAATTACCGCTTACTGCCCCATCTATAAAGCGAGCACTTGGACGTCCTATAATTGACTCTGCTAATACTTCTCCTTGAGAGTTAGTCATTCTTACGTAAGCTGATTCAGATTCTTCTCCGTCAATATCCTCAACTTCTAACCTAGAGAACCTATCCGGCCGAGACGTCTTGCGTTCAATGTATCGCATATCTGACAAACTAATTACTAATCGTCTTACATTACTCTCATCAACTCTATAACCAAATTTATCAGGCGTTCTCCACATTTCATCTGAACGTTCTATAGAAAATGATCCAAAACGGCTTTTAATTTCAATCTTTGACACAGAATCAGGACTTTTCCTTAAGTCAGCAAATACCGGCTTCCGTGAAACAGGATCAAAATTTGCTGTAGGCTTATCCAAAACAACAAATGTTGCTAAAATTACCATGGCAATAGTTATCAATAACCAGGTGAGAAATGCCCGCGGGCCCATCTCCTACTCCTCTTAATTTAATGTATTGCTGATTTATAAAACTGTGCTCGTCTAAACTTTCTTACTAAGGCAAGTAAAATAGAAATAATCGCGACTACTATTGGCACAGCCCAAATGTTTATGATTCGAATACGGTTCTCTAGCGTTTCAACATCGTTCCTGAGTGATCGTTGAACCTTTCTTAAGTCACGACGACTTTCTAGCATTTTGATTCGAAAATTATCCACTTGTTCTTGTTGTGCTGCCGTCATTAAAACCCCAGTTGATTTCTCTTCACGCTGAATGTTTTTAATATTTTTTTCGATATCTGATATGCTGTTCAGAAGCTCTTGTTCCTTGTTACGATATTTATCATCAGCTTTCTGACGCATTTCAGAAATTATCTCAAATGGTCTTACAGAAAAACCTCGACCACGAAGCCCCACGAGGGCCTGGCTACCTCTCAGATTATCAATTGCGTTTATAGCAAAGTCAGCATTACTAGCAGTTGGTATAGTAAGACGTTGTCCACCCATCTCACGAACCCGAGCCCAGTTTCTATCCGCCAAGAAATCAGCATCACCAACTAAAATAGCGTTAAAAGGCGAAACGCTTGAACTCAAATGTGCTTTTTTAACTTTTTCATTTTTCTCATCAGAGTTTAAAACCTCTTTTGGAGGACCATCAGGAAAAGCTGTTCCTATTTTTCCTGTAACTCTAGCTGCTAAAGAATAAGATTTATTTTTTGATTCAAACTTTTCAATTAGTGCAATTGGATTTGGTTGTTGTGCAATATCAAACGCATCCATTAGGTCAGAATTATTTGATGTGTAAATAAGAGGTTCTAAGGTTGTTGTAGCATCTTTTCTTGACATAAAGGCTCCGGCAGAAGTCATAACGATTCTCTGTAGTTGACTACTAACCGTATCTTTTTTAGCAAAACGATCTCCAACAAGGTTAAGCCAGGAAACATAATCTACAGCAACCTGCTGACCAGATTCAGGATCAGGAAAGCCTACCCGAACAGCGTCATCTGTATTAGCAACAAATTTTCCCGCGGGCATCTCCACACCCCAAGCTTTAAACAAAGGCTCAACAGCAGAAATACCTACTCCGGGCGGGGGAAGCTGTCCAGCTTGCGGCCCAGCTAACGCCATAGATTCCGCAAATGGGTCAACGAAAGCAAGAACTCTGCCTCCATTTAGAACAAACTGATCAATTGAATATAAAAGCGAAGTATTTATTGTGTGAACAGCAGCTATAACCAGAACCTCTATGTCATCGGGCAATGTTTTGTCAGATCTTTCTATAAATTCAACATCAAAAAACTGCTTCATACCATCAATAATTAACCAAGGTTTATAATTGTCAAACCTGGTTCCTTGTAGAGGCAAATCAGAAAATATTGCAATTTTAGTTTTCTCTGGATTAGCTAGGTTATGAATTAATCGAGTTAAGTCATATTCTAGGAATGGTGCCCGCTCAGGAGATAGATAGCTGATAGAATCTTTGTCATCTGTACTATTTGTACCTGCAACACCGAAATAAACTAGCTCTCCAGATTGATCAAAAGGAAGACCTTGCAGGCCGTCACTAACAGCTAAATCTTCTTCGGGAGAGAACGGTTCTGGATCAAACAATTTAAATCTTACCTTGCCTCTCGAAAGACGCTCGTACTCCTCTAGTAACTCTATTACCCTAGTTGCATGTCTTGCTATATCTGGGCCTATTTCACTGAATTTTCGAGAATAATAAAGTCTTACATCAACTGGCTCATCAATGTTACTTAACAAGTCTTTGGTGCCGTCCGACAAAGTAAATAATTCGTCTTGTGTAAGATCTAATCTATTTGCAGTGAAGATATTATTGACGATAGCGTTAAATGCTAAAAAGAAAATAATAGCAAGACCAATACCTATAGTTGCAAGTACAGAGCGATCCGAGCTTTTAATTTTATCAAACATTACTCAACTGCTTTTCTTAATTTCAACAATTAAAATGTTAACAAACAAAGCAACTGCTATTACGGATAAAAAGAATAAAATATCACGTACATCTATAACTCCTTGAGAGAGATCACCGAAATTCGTTAAGAAACTCAGTTCGGCTATGGCTTCAACAAATCTAGGAGGGGCCCAAGCACGAAAAAATGCTTGAACTAGCTCAACGCCACTCATCAAAAATATAAAACAAATAACAGCTGCAAGAACAAAGGCTATGACCTGGTTTTTCGTTAAAGCAGAAACGCTTGAGCTTAGCGCTAAAAACCCTCCTGCCATTAACCAGCTGCCTACGTAAGCTGTTACGATTACTCCATTATCAGGGTCACCCAAAAAGTTCACTGTAAGCCATATTGGAAACGTAAGAGAAAGAGCTATCCCTACAAATATCCAAGCTGCTAAAAATTTCCCTATAACAGCCTGGCTAGTAGAAATAGGAAGAGTCATTAAAAACTCCATTGAACCGGATTTTCTTTCTTCTGCCCACAACCTCATTCCAACAGCGGGGATCAAAAACAGATACAGATATGGATGATATATAAAAAACACCTGTAAATCGGCCTGCCCTCTGTCTAGCCAATTTCCAAAAAAGAAAGTTAAACCACCAGCTAACGCAAGAAAGATCACAATAAAAACATAGGCCACAGGCGATATAAAATATGATGTTAGTTCACGACTACATATGATCCAGGTGTTACGCATTTTTCACCTCTAAGCCGCCTACGGTTAACTCTCTAAATACTTCTTCCAACCGTCCTCTCTCCACATACATCTCTAACACCTTAAGCCCATCCTCATCCATAGAATTTCTTATAGATCCCAAAATGTCCTTTTTATTGCTTGGAAACACAACTATTTCAACAAGTTCTTCATCATTTCTGACAATCTCTACAAGCTGAACGTCTGGAATATTTTCTATCAAAGTAATACACCGTTCCGAGTTTGTAGCTTCAATTCGAATCCCTACAGCATTATGAAACCGCGAGCTTCTTTCAAGCATAGATGGCTTCTGGTCAGCAACTATTTTACCTTGTGAAATGATTATTGCCCTACTACACACAGCATCAACTTCTTCTAGAATATGAGTGGAAATAACTATTGCTTTAGAATGAGACATACGATCTAACAACTGCCTAACTTCGTGTTTCTGGTTAGGATCTAACCCATCCGTCGGCTCATCAAGTATAAGGACTTCAGGATCATGAATTATTGCTTGGGCAAGTCCAACTCTTCTCTTATAACCTTTAGATAGAGTTTCAATGGGTTGGTGAAGAACCCGCTCGAGCTGAAGACTTTCTACAACGTGCTCGTAGCCCATTTTTCGTTTCTCTTTATTTAACTGACGGATATCACAAACGAAGTTTAATAAACTATCTGGTGTCATATCGCCATAAAGTGGGGCACCTTCAGGCAAATAGCCCAGTCTCCTTTTTATCTCCAATGGTGAGTGAAGCACGTCATACCCACAAACGCTTACTTTCCCAGCTGTCGGAGATAAATACCCGGTGGCCATCTTCATTGTTGTTGACTTTCCTGCACCGTTGGGGCCCAAAAACCCTAACACCTCTCCACGAGACACGGAGAAAGAAATATTATCAACGGCCGAAATGGGTCCGAATTTCTTGGTCAAACCATCAATTTCCAGCAATTTATCCACTATCTTTTAACTCCAAAAGTAACTTTATTTTGAGACTTTTCATTTCGTCAATCTATAAAAGACTACACTTAATTACATACTTTTTAAAACAAGGGAACGATTTAGACATTTCCTATCAAGCTTTCAAGTCTGTAATTGAAATGAAATTGGCTTATCTATAGCTAAATTTATGGGTAATCGCATTTTCTACCCGAAATCTCAACAAAAGACCGCATTCCTGACACTATACTAAAACGATATTCCTTATCACCCACTACTACCGCATGATGAAGCGGAAGCACACCCTCAGCGGATGTAGTCTCTCCTCCAGGCTTTGTAAAATACACAACCACCTTTTTTGCAGGATCAAACCATGCCTCGGGCCTTCCTTGATTATTTATCTTTGATTTACCTATGGCCGTAACAAGTATCGAGTTATCTGCAAATGATACATTATCGTTAGGCCCCGCATAAACAGGGTTTTGTACAACAAAACGTCTCGTTACTTGAAGCGGCTCACATACATCTCTTTTCTGCGCAAGTGTAATTATTTCAGAAATTCTTTTACGAGATACTCCTTTTTTGATTCGTTGATGAATTTTTATAAGTAGCTCTTTATCCTCAGCTCCCGGAACTTCACTTTCATAATGATCTCGCCATTTAGCAACCAGTGCTCGTTCAGCTCTTAGGGCAGTTTCAAGTCCAACAATATCTGTTTTAAGTTGTTCTAGCGTCAAGCTAGTCTGATACATTTTAGTTTCTAGCACCCGCACTTCCTTTCGAGCGAGCTCTAGTCCAAAGTCGTAAGCATAATAACCAGCAAAAATAGCCACAAGTAAAACAAACACCCAGCGAACGAGTGCTATGACTAACCTACCCTGACGGCGTCTTCGATAGCGTCTATCTGAAATTCCCAGTGTCATTTGAGATCCAAGCTCATTTTAAATGATGTCTCAAAAAGTTGATAATTGTCTTATTACAATAAACGACATAGCAATCCCAATTATACCAAATAGTATCGCAATAATCTTCTCCATAGTGCCTTGGGCTATTTTACCTTGCAGTCGGGGACCTATCTGTCCTCCAAGAATGACTGCTGGAATAGTATAAACAACCAAGTTCCAAGGTATTGCATTTATCCCTCCTGCTGCTATTAAAGCTGTGACTTGAGTGAATGACGCAGACGCTATGGTTATAATTACAATAAACACAGATGTAGCTGCCGCAACTGCCACTGGAACTCGGTTACGCTTCACAAGCTGTGGCATTATTACCTCTCCTATGCCCACCCCTAATAAACCTGTGATGAAACCTCCAATGCCCGTGGCTCCTACCCCAAATATACCAAGACGAGGCTTATGGTAATCGTACGTAATACCGTCTTGTGAGGGAATACTCATTTTTACTCTTTCAGATTTATTTTCCCTGTCTGATGAGCTTGTTGAAGGATCATTTGCCTCGGCTGGAGTGTGTCTTAAAATGATAGGACATAAAATCAACATTAAGAGGGCATACGCACCTTTTAAAAAAACCTCCTGATCTTTCAGTGAGGCAAGTAACACTGCCCCAACCACAGCTATAGGCACGGATACTATTAGAAAAGGTATAGCAGACTTAAAATCAATAAGTTTTTTCCTGTAATATCCTACGAAACCAGAAGAAAACCCAAAAACTTCAGTCATTAGAGCAGATCCGATAGCGGCTGCTGTTGTAAGTGGATATTCGGGCCCCAACAAAGGAAAAATAATTACAAATATTGGAATAAAAAGTGCTGCTCCACCTATACCACTTAACATCGCAGTAGTTGCCACACAAATCGATATTGGAAACATAAACCAATATTGTATCCAATCTAACTCAACCATGTCTTAATACCCTGCTAATAATATCTAATTTGTTTCTCATTCTACAAACTCACATAAAATTCCTATCTTTTTATTGGGAAAACTAACTCGTAAGCCATATAAAATCTATTCGTAATGCGCTATTTTAAAAATAATTACTAGAATATAACTCATATACGAAATCAGTTTACAGAATTACTAGAACTTGGAGTGTTTAAAAAGGTTTCTCTAATTTTTGAAAACAGGAATATAAAATAATGGAAATTAGATTTGATAATCGTGTTGCAGTCGTAACAGGAGCAGGACACGGATTGGGTCGCAGTTATGCCCTCTCTTTAGCTGAGCGTGGAGCAAAAGTAATCGTTAACGACCTAGGCGGCGCAATTGATGGAAGTGGTGAATCACAAACACCGGCCGAGAAAGTAGTTGAAGAAATTAACTCGAAAGGAGGCGAAGCGGTTGCTAGCTTTGATGATGTTTCAGATAAGGAGCAAGCAGCCAGAATCATTCAAACCGCTATAGATGCTTTTGGTACTGTTGATATCTTGATCAATAATGCTGGAATTGTAAGAGATAAATCTTTTCACAAAATGAATTTAGACGATTATGAGCATGTTATCCGTGTTCATTTGATGGGTTCAGCCTACGTTACATACGCTGCTTACCCAATAATGCGTGATAAAGATTATGGACGTATTCTAATGGTTTCTTCCACTTCGGGGATTTATGGAAATTTTGGTCAGTCGAATTATAGTTCAGCGAAAATGGGTGTAATTGGACTAATGAACACATTAAAAATCGAGTGTGCACAGAATAATATTAAGATTAACACACTGGCGCCATTAGCTGCCACACGTATTGCAGAGCCCTCCGGCATTTTCAATGAATATGATCCGAATCTAGTAACCCCCGAAGCTGTCACCGCCATGGTCACTTATTTAGTGAGTGATGAATGCACTGAATCAGGCAGCATTATTTCAGCTACTGCTGGCTATTACTCAAAAATACATATTTTAGAGAGCACCGGGATTCAAACAAACCCCCGAGACAAAATTACCCCAGAATATTTAGGCAAAAGGTGGGAAGAAATAATCCATCTGGATGATCCTAGGCCATATTTTGATGCAGTTGAACATCTTAGAGAAAACATGGCGAAGGAAAAATCATGATTTTCGTAAATTCGTTTTTAAAAAACCAGCTCCTTCAGAGATGGAATTTCTAGAGCGCTTGTATATTCTCTGCCACATCCAAACGAAATGAGTTACACCTTCTTCAACTTTAAAAATATATTCGACCTGACATTTTTTAAGGTTCTCAATTAATACACGACTGTCATCGATTAAAGGATCGAGATCTCCACACATAACCCAGGTATTTGGAAGTCCACTCAAATCAGCGTGCGCTGGAGCTATACGAGGATCAGTTGGAGAAGTATCTGAGCCATGTAAATACCCATCCCATATCCACTTCATCTGAGCTACTGTAAGACCATAGGTTCCATCCCCTAACTCCTTCCACGACGCCGTTTCTAAGTCAAACAAATAGACGCCATAAACCAGTGCCAAGGCCCGCACAGCTCCTGTATGTTTGAGTTGATTACCCGCATAAAGTGCGAGCGTCGCACCAGCAGAGTCACCGCAGAATGCAACACGTGTTTGGTCTACGCCTACTTGATTACCTTCTTTAAGCAGCCAGTTGGCAGCCTCTATAGTTTCTTCGACTGGAACAGGAAAACGGTACTCAGGCCAAAGTCGATATTCTAAACTAGCCACGGCACATCCACTTTCTAAAGCTAAACGACGACATATTTGATCATAAGCCTCGATGTTTCCCGTCCACCAGCCTCCCCCGTGTATGAACAATGTGACAGGAACATTTCTTTCAGAACTGGGATAATAAAAACGCAGCAAAATTGGACCATAAGGACCTGATATTTCTACGTCACTTACCTCATCGACAGGCAACACTCCATCTGGATGGTTGAGGTATTTATAATATCTGGCTCGAGCAGCACGTCCCTCCTCTACACCTACCTCCGAGGGATCAGGAAGAGCATTGCCTTCTTCTTTTAGTTTCTCAAAAACTGCCTGCAAACCAGAATCAACTGGCGATATCATCAGTTACTCCTTTATCCAATTCCTAACGTGATTCCTCCATCAACTACCAATGAAGTGCCTGTAACATAACGTGCCTCATCAGAGGCTAAATAAAGAGCTGCATAAGCTACATCCCAAGCATCACCAACCCGGTTCAACGGAACCTGCTCTTCTCTACGAGACCATAATTCATCTTCATCTGTATCACCATACGACCCTTTGAGTGAGTGAGCTACCATTGGAGTCTTCATTAATCCAGGAAGTATAGCATTGCAACGAATGTTGTTAGGAGCATATTGTCTTGCGACGACTCGGGTCATTTGTGTCAGCGCCGCTTTGGTGGTTGCATATGAAATATATGGAACCCCCAACCACCGTTCTCCTGCAATTGAGGAAACATTCACTATTGCACCCTCTTCTTGCTCTAACATGTAAGGTATAGAGTATTTAGTTGTCAGATACGCGCTTTTCAGATTAACGTTGTGAACTCTATCCCAGCTTTCCTCTTTAGCATCGACAGGACCACCCACCTCAGCAATTCCAACATTATTATGCAGTATATCTAGTTTACCAAAACGTTTTTTAGTCGTATCAACCATAGCCTTAACTTGTGCGCTATCTGTAACATCTGCCTCAAAGACTAGAGCCTCACCTCCCTCACTTGTGATTATATTAACCGTCTCCTCAGCAGCACTTGCATTAAGATCGGCGCACATAACCTTTGCCCCCTCACGAGCGAACAGGACAGCAGTAGCTTTTCCATTACCCCAACCTTCTCCTATCGAGCCCGCGCCGGTTACAATAGCTACTTTTTCATTAAGCCTACAAGTCATTCACTTTCGTCTTCTAGCTGATCACGCAATTCTCGTTTAACAATTTTTCCATAATTATTCTTTGGTAAGGACTCAGCCAAACGATACTCTTTAGGACGCTTGAATCTCGCAATATTTTCTAAACATAGTCTCTCTAGCTCTTCTATATCGATAGTATGGCCTTCCACTAGAGAAATAAATGCTACAACTTCCTCACCCCAGTCTTTATGATGACGACCTATAACAGCACATTCACTAACTGATTTATGTCTTAGTAATATCTCTTCTATTTCTCTTGGGTATATATTGGATCCACCACTGATAATTAGGTCTTTAGATCGATCTTTTAAAGTTAAATATCCATCTTCATCAAAAACACCCATATCCCCTGTATGCAACCAACCATCTGCTAGAGTTTCAGAACTAACCTCTGGTTTTTCCCAGTAACCTTTCATTACCACATCTCCACGAACTAACACCTCCCCTATTTCTCCGCTGGGAAGAGCATTGTTATCAGCATCGGTCACAATCACTTCAACTACACTTTGAGCATACCCAACGGACGCTAATCTTTCTTCAAAACGTGGATTATTTTCAGCAATATGATCTTCTCTGGGTAAAACAGTTATTGTCATGGGGCTCTCACCTTGCCCGTAAATTTGTATTAATTTTGGCCCCAGTCTATCTAGTGCACGTTTACAGTCCTCAACGTACATTGGTCCTCCACCATATGTAATAGTCCTTAGGTTTTGAGTATTTGCATCACCATCATGTTCAACGAATCGGTTAACCATCGTCGGCGCCGCAAACATAGAAACTTCAGAATGACAACTAATTAACTCATAAATTTCTTCAGGGCTAAAGCCTCCAGATTCTGGAATCACTTGTTGAGCTCCAACCGCAAGATGCGGTAATCCATAAAAGCCAGAACCATGGGACATTGGGGCGGCGTGAATTGCGCTGCCGTTAAATGGTACTCGATCTACATCCACAAAATAATTCAAGGTGGCATCCCATAAATTACGGTGGGTTAGCATGGCTCCTTTTGGCTGACCTGTAGTTCCACTAGTATAAAACAACCAAGCTAAATTATCTTGAGTTCTATGAACTATTGGTATTGGTAAACCATTTGAAAACTTTTTGTATTCCTTGCCACCTACTACAACTAGCTTTACATTAGTGCCAATTTGCTCAATGGCACTCTCTGCTTTTTCCACCAAATCTTTCGTTACAAACAGTGCGCTTGCCCTAGCATCATCTAGGATATAAGCGAGTTCTTTTTCGTGCAATTTATTATTAATAGGTAAAGTTGTCATTCCTGCATGGAGCACACCATGAAAAACCTCCAGAAACTCTGGGCAATTAGTCATAAACAATCCTATACGATCATCAATTTTTAGGGCTAGGTCTTCCTGCATCGAGCCAGCTAATGAAGCAGCTCGATTTGCCAGATCTCTGTAATTGCAATAAGTATTCTTGCCGTATGATATGGCAGGTCTGTCCGGAAAAGACTGTGCAGCACGACTTAGCAGTATTCCTAGATTCATGATATGAAGCCCTATCTCTCAGCAAGGGTTATTTCTTTATGATAACGAGCCATTCCTTCGAATATTTGCATTATCATAGGGGACGATTCATCTCCCTCAAACTCGCGATAAAGAGCTGCAACATTTCCATAAATTCTTTCTGCATCAATCCAAGTATCATAATCTGCAAGTGAAATGTCACAAGCAGCGTCCCAGACAGAAAGTCCTGCCTCGTAACGTTTCTTTGTCTCGCTTTCAATATAATCTAAATAACCTTTAAACACATTTACAAATGTCTTATCCGTTATGGGACCATGTCCTGGCACGATAACATCTGCCTCTAATGAAAGAATAATATCGCAAGCTTTTTGCCAATTACGAATTGGACCATCCCAAATAACTGGATGACCGCCATTAAAAATTATATCCCCAGTGAAGACAACTCTGTCACTTGGCACAAAAACCAATACATCTCCTCGCGTATGTGCAGGTCCAACATTAAATAATTCTACTTTTTTATCACCAACTAATAAGCTCATCTCTTTTTCGAAGGTAGAGGTTGGTGGCGTCAACTCAATACCATTAAAATTAAAAGATGAAAAACAATGCTCTGCAAACTCACCCACTAACCCAAGATCTGCACTGTTTTCCAACATAGAAATTATTTGTTCAGGCAAAAAATGGTCAAACTCCTCGGCACAACCGGTCGAAGCTATAATTTTAGCATCCTTAATTAACTGGTTACCCCATGTGTGATCAGCATTTGCATGCGTGTTTACTAACACCCCTATATTTTTTGCCGCCGGCGTAGCGTCACACATTTGTTCCAACATTTCTTGCGTCAAAGAGGGGGTAAATAAAGTATCAACCAATAGGCTATCTTCTTGATCCACTATTAGACCGGAATTACTCCAGCCCCAACCTCCATCAGGTTGTATATAAGCAAAAACATCATTTCCTATATCGTGCAAACCTTTAGTAAATTGCCACTTAGACATGCTCTGCTTCCTCACTATAATTTGTGTCCTTACAAAACAACATTGACAACCAAGAATCGCAATTACTTTATTTTACAAATACAAAAAATATAAATCACCAGTCCATAAAATTGGCCGCACGAAGCAGTAAGGTTCTATTGACCCCGTCCGAGTGTAAAAAAGCCGCCGCATCTCTGATTAATTTTTCAACGCCAGCTTCTTTCATATAACCATGACCACCATGTATTTCTAAAGTCCAAGTGGCAATTTTCCATGCAGCCTGTGAAGCCATAACTTTAGGTAAAGCGCCTAAGGTTGTGTCCCAACCCTGGTCTTGATGATCAGCTAACCAGGCAGCACGGTGTATATATGCGCGTGAAGCATCAATAAGCATTTTCATTTCTGCAATTTGGGCTCTTATGCCATCATGTTCAATTAAAGGCTTACCGCCCTGCACCCTAGTCTGAGCCCAGTTTAAGGATTTTTCATAACAGGCTACAGCTACCCCCAAAATACTAGCTCCGGCGTAAGCATTACTCTGGGGAAAAAACTCTCCAAGCGTCTTTAAACCCCCATTTACTTGACCAACAACATTTTCATCGGGAATAAAGCAATCTTCGAAAAAAAGCTCAGAATTATTTGCTAAACGTTCTCCCATTTTATCATGGACTCGACCTACGGTAAAACCAGGATGTCCCCGTTCTAAAAGAAAGCAAGTTGAACCTTCCGTAAACGGCTTATCCTTATCCGTTTGAACAAAGACCAAAAAAAAACGAGATCTATTACTATTGGAAATAAAATGTTTCATCCCATTCACAACCCAACCATCACCTTTTTTTTCTGCCCTAGTATTAAACGAGGAAGGGTAAGGGACCAAATAATTAGAAGCATTTTCAGGTTCGGTTATGCAGATGCTAAGTATAGCACGAGGATCTTCGACAAATGGCACAAGAGCTCTTTGCTTTTGTTCGTCATTAAGAGCTTTCTCCATTATTTGTGCGATTTTCAAAGTTTGAGCAAATACAACGGAGATTCCTAAATCGCCTCTTCCTAGCTCTTCAACAACCATAGCAGTGGTAAGAGAGTCAGTTCCCATTCCACCATAGTCTTCAGACAAAGCCATTGTTCTTAAGCCAAATGCGTCTGCAGCCTCAACTATCTCCCAAGAAAAACCATCTTCTGGATCGGGGTTTGAATCCAACATTGCTGCACGAGGCGTTACTTCCTCTTCAACAAACCTTCTAACCGATTCTAAAATTGCGCGCTGTTCTTCAGTTTGAATAAAAATCTCTTCCATAGTATCCCCGTTACTTATTACAAATTCTTAATTGATATGCTTCCACTTATGTTTCAAATACATTGGACAGATATCACCTTAATCACATTTGAAAATTATGAAGTGCCTCTGCATATGTTTATGACTGCCTCACAATTCGATTTCGTAATGTTCCTATACCTATTACCTCTAACTCTATTATGTCGTTGGGACTTAGATACCTGTCATGCTCAAGACCACAGCCACCTCCAACAGTGCCGGAACAGAAAAACTCACCTGGATACAACCTCTCTGCCCGAGAAGTATGTGATATACAATCTTCAAATTTCCAATACATATTACCGGAATTGCCCCTACTTACTTCTTCGCCATTAATTCGAACTATCATTTCAGTATCGTATGGGTCAAAAGAGTCAGCGGTTACAATGCAGGGCCCAATTATCTGACCAGTCTCAAAGTCCTTACCTTTTCCAGGGCCAAACCCAGCTGGCATTTCGCGAGCCTGAGTGTCACGAGCGCTAATATCATTAAAGATAGAATATCCGAAGATCATTTCCTTGGCTTCTTCAGGCGTCACATCTTTACCTGATTTGCCTATCCAAGCTCCAAACTCCATTTCATAATCCATGAGCTCAGAAAAGAAAGGCCACAAAACGTCCTCTCCAGATCCTATTACACCAAACCTACTAGGCTTATAATAAAGAGGTTGTTCATACCATATCTCTGGTGGCTTGAATGCGCCTTCCGCCTCAAAACGCTTTAAAGCTTCTTCAGGATCAGGTTCTGCATCAGCCTTCTTTTTTCTAAGCATTGCAAAGGCGTTTATTAGATGCTCTTCAAAGCACAAAAAATCTCTTATTTGAGGGGGCTCAAGTATAGGCGTTTTAATAGAGATATCAGATAGCGCATGACTATAATTATTGTCATGGCTCTCTAAAATCTGTTTTGCAATATCAAGAGCCTCTTCACCGGCCGAAATCATATCAAGCATTGTTTCAAAAAAAGGCTGATTGTCTGACAAGGCTAAATCAATAACACCAGTTTCATCAGTATTTAGTACACCTAACCTCGGTTCATCAGAACCAGTAGTGAATGTTATTAGTTTCATTTTTCTTACCCCCAGTTAAAAAAGGTTTGTGTGTCTCATAGTTTTATTAGTTAAGCATATTTTCTTTATTTTAATTAACTAGTCATTGCTCTGTAATTTAAACATTTATAAAAACAACCTTTTTTTATCGGACTCCTTGGAAAATTAGAGACTGACAGCTAAACTACGTAAACTATTGAACGACTGGCTGAAAACGATTGTCAACTGCTAGCTAAGGTAATTTTAAGACTTTATTAATTACAGAGTATTTAAAAAATCCTTATAGTTGGCATATAGTAATCACCAGAAACTATACTTACGACGGAAAACCACTGATCAATTGAGATAAGATATTATTAAAATACAAAAGTAGGCTAAGCCAAAAAAGCCTCATTAATTTAAGGGAGAACCTCATGGCAAAAAAGACTAAAGTAATAATCTCGTGCGCTATTACAGGAGCAATCCATACTCCTACAATGTCTCCACATATCCCAATAACGCCTGATGAAATTGCACAAGCTTCGATTGAAGCTGCTGAAGCAGGAGCATCTATAATTCATCTACATGCACGAAATCCGGAGGATGGCAAACCAACCGGAGACCCTGATGTCTTCATGGAGTTTCTTCCACGCATCAAACAAAACACCGACGCAGTGGTTAACATAACTACGGGCGGTGGCTTAGGAATGCACGTAGATGAGAGGATTGCAGCAGCCGTTAGGGCAGAACCAGAAGTCACCTCATTTAATATGGGGTCTATGAACTTTGGACTTTTCAATCTAGTCAACAGATATGATGAATGGAAGTACGATTGGGAAAAACCCTATCTCGAGATGACAGATGACTTCATCTTTACAAACACTTTTAAGCAGATGGAATACATTATTACCGAGCTAGCAGACAAAAGAGGTGTTAAGTTCGAGCATGAATGTTACGACGTGAGCCATCTATATAATACACATTATTTCTATTCTACTGGTCGATTAAAGCCTCCTATTTTTCTTCAATTCATTTTTGGAATAATGGGAGGAATAGGCGCCGAACTTGACCACCTCATTCATATGAAAAACACAGCTGACCGCTTATTTGGTGATGATTATGTCTTCTCAGTATTGGCTGCAGGACGACACCAGTTAAACTTCACGACTCAATCAGCAATGATGGGTGGCAGTGTGAGGGTAGGTTTGGAGGACTCTCTATACATAGCCAAAGGGAAACTTGCTGAAAGAAACGCTGATCAGGTTGCTAAAATACGCAACATTTGTGAAAACTTGTCTCTAGAAGTAGCTACACCTGATGAGGCTCGTGAAATTCTCGACCTAAAAGGCGGAGATATGGTTAAGTTTTAGTTTAACCAAAAATTTTTCGTAATTTATGGGATAATTAAAATGTCTGAAGCTGTAATAGTTTCCACTGCTCGAACTCCTATAGGTAAAGCATACCGTGGGTCTTATAATAATACTCATGGAGCCGACTTGATGGGACATGCAATAGAACACTCCGTTAAGCGTTCTGGTGTTGATCCAAGTGAAATCGAAGATATACTTGTTGGGTGTGGTTTTCCACAAGGCCAAACTGGAATGAATGTTGCGCGGATAAGTGCTATGCGGGCCGGTCTACCAGTAAGTGCCAGCGCAGCAACTATTAATCGATTTTGTTCATCGGGCCTTCAGACAATCGCCATGTTGTCACAACGAGTTATGGTAGGAGAAATTGATTGTGGTGTTGCAGGCGGAGTTGAAGTTATAAGTCAGCTACCGCCTGAACATCAAGTTGAGCCTGATAACGAAGCGTCGTGGCTAAAAGAAAATCGTCCTGATATATATATGAACATGCTGGACACGGCAGAAACTGTGGCAAGTCGTTACAACGTTAGCCGTGAGTCTCAGGATGAATATGCATTATCAAGTCAGATCAGGACGGCAGCCGCCCAGCAGTCAGGAAAATTTGATGATGAGATAGTTCCAATAGAAACTGTCATGCTTGTTAAAAACCGAGAAACGGAAGAGGTAATAGAAAAAAAAGTAAACTTAGAAAAAGACGAAGGCAATCGACCAGAAACAAATGAATCTGACTTAGCAAATTTGAAACCTGTTTTAGAAGGAGGCTGTATTACTCCTGGAAACGCTAGCCAGTTGTCTGATGGAGCTTCAGCCTGTGTAATTATGAATTCAAAGGTAGCAGAACAAAAAGGTATAGAGCCCCTCGGATACTTTCGTGGTTTTTCTATAGCAGGATGTGAGCCTGACGAAATGGGCATAGGCCCAGTTTTGGCAGTACCTAAACTGCTGAGCAAAGCGAAACTTACAATTGATGACATAGATATTTGGGAACTAAATGAAGCCTTTGCTGCACAGACTGTCTATTGCAGAGATACTTTAGAAATTGACCCCGATAAATTTAACGTTAACGGAGGCGCTATATCAGTTGGTCATCCATATGGCATGAGTGGTTCAAGGTTAACAGCTCATCTTTTAATCGAAGGCAAAAGACGTGGAGCTAAATATGGAGTAGTGACTATGTGCGTTGGTGGCGGCATGGGCGCTGCCGGTCTATTTGAAATTAACAGATAACTTGATTAGAGGAAAAATTATGTCCAACCCTATAGATGGTTTTACCCTTCAGAAAGAAGATTTTAAATTCATAGGATCAGATCTCCAAAGACCTGAATGTATTTTGGCAGAAAAGGATGGGACCCTGTGGTCTGCTGATGCCCGTGGTGGCGTGGTAAAAATTAGCCCAGATGGATCGCAAGAAATAATTACTCAATCTCATGATTCTGAAGCATTTGGTTCATCTGATAATGATGCAAATAAATTTGTTGAAGGCACTCTCCCAAACGGCCTGGCCTTTGCAGACAATGGAGACATCTTAATCTCTAACTTCGGCACTGACTGCCTGGAAAGAATGACAAGAAGTGGCGAAACAAAAGTTATGTTCGACAGTGTCGATGGTGATCCAATCGGTAAAGTGAATTTCGTTTGTAGAGACAGTAAAAATAGAATATGGATAACTATTTCTACCATGGTACATGATTGGCCATCAGCAATAAGGAAAGACCTAATTGATGGAAGAGTTCTCCTTTACGAAGAGGGCAAAGGCGTAAGAATAGTTGCTGACGACGTACATTTCTCTAATGAATGCAAATTGGATGCAAAGGAAGAATACCTATATGTGGTACAAACATGTGGGCGTAACATTGCCAGATATAAAATTGCTAATGATGGGAGCTTGGGTTCCAAGGAAATTTTTGGGCCAAGCGATCATGGAAGATTTATAGATGGATGTGCTTTTGATTCTTATGGCAATTTATGGGGCACACACGTTATGAATGATGGCCTGTTTGCAATCACCCCAGAAGGAGACTTGAGAATTATCTTTGATGACTCTAGTCCTGAAGAAGTAAAAAAATTAGATGATGCATTTCAGAACGGAACTGTGAATGCTGACCTTATACTTACTTGTGGAGGTGAAATCGCTACTTGGTGTGCTTCAGTAACTTTTGGGGGACCAGATTTAAAAACCGTCTATGTCGGGAGCCTACGTTCTACGAACTTACCTTATTTCACCTCTCCAGTAGCGGGATTGCCCATGGTGCACTGGAATGAAAGCCACTAATTAATTGAAGAATAAAGATTTTTCCTACACTTACTGTTATTTATTTACGTAAGAAAACTTCTTCGCCACTCGTTGCAGAATTCACTATAGCTTCAAGTATTTCAACATTATGTAATATTTGTTCACTAGTGAATCTATATGCACCCCTGCCTTCAACTGCGTCTGCCCATTGCTCCAAATTCAGTTTTACAACATTGGTAGATGCATAAGTTTGTGTAGTTAATTCTTCGTCCAACCAGCGTGTTGTTAGTGTTGCAGGTTCTGGAATATCAACATTTGAGTTTTCCCTAGCCTCAGCCCAACCTTTATCACCAAAAACACTAATTCTACTATAAAATGGGGTTGTGGCGATATTACACATCAATCCAGTTGCACCGCTCTCAAAAACAAATTGAACTGCGACAACGTCATCTTCAGGAAACAAGTCTGAACGATGAGTTGTCAATGCTCGTAACTTTTCAACCGGGCCAGCTATCGATTGAAAGTAATCAGTAATATGAACTCCTAAAGCAGTTAGTGTTCCCGCCGGAGCCTGCTTGGGATCTTTTCGCCATCCGGAAGCGACATTTTTTGTGAAATTGTTATGAGACCAATTGCATTCTATATGGATAAGTGTTCCTAGATCCCCAGAATCAAGATTAGTTTTTATTGCCTCTAATGCAGGTTCAAATCTTCGCTCATGCCCTATCCCCAGGCATATACCCTTCTCTTTACAAGACTTTACCATAACCCTTGCAGATTCTGCATTTAGAGCAAATGGCTTTTCACAAAAAATATGTTTATTTGCCTCTGCTGCAGCTAAAACTTGCTCTTCGTGCAGTAAGTGTGGCGTTACAAGAATCACAGCATCTATGTTTGGGTCAATCAGAACCTGATCGTAAGAATTATCTATTTTTAATCCGTGAGTATTAGCAAAATCCCGGACAGAATCTAAATTTATATCGACACCTCTAACTACATTAATTGTTTTGCTATCTTTCAGGCTTGATACAATTTGTTTGCCCCACCAACCAAGACCGACAACTGCTACATTCAACATATTATCCCCATTAAAAATCTAAAACATGATGTAGAAAAGAAAACCACTGAAAATGTTATCTCATGTTATTTTAATCCAGCTGCCTTCGCAGCTACCCTTGCAACACAGGACCAATCAAGATCCTGATCTCCATTTTCGATGGTTTGTTGAATCTGACTTTTTACTAATTCGGCGAGGGGCATAGGAACTCCAATTCCCCTAGCGCTTTCGATGGTCTGGTTGATGTCCTTTAACCCCAAAGAAGAACGGAAATTTGGAGGCGTATGTATATCAGCAGCTATATTCTTTCCGTAATAAGAGTAGATAGGAGCAGAAAACATGGTTGTCGTTATAAGCTCATAAAAAACATTAGGATCAACACCGGCCTTCCTAACAACTGCAAAAGCTTCTCCCATTGCAGCAAGAGCACCTGCTATTAAATAATTATTTGACAATTTTACAAAAGCCGCAGACTCAGGGTTCTCGCCAACATGTACAATATTTTTGCTCATAGCTTCAAAAGCAGGCAAACAGCGATTAATGTCCTCTGTGGCTCCTCCAACTATTAAAGTGAGCTCACCCAATTCAGCTGCGTCACCCCTACCTATAATCGGCGCAGCAACAAAACCTTTATTTCTGGACTTATGAGTATCGGTTAATATTCGACTATAAGTCACGCTTATTGTCTCCATCGAGACATGGACGGATCCTTTGGGCAAAGCAGTAATAAGATCTTGTTCACCGAATAGAACCTCTGAAACTGATTCATCTCCTCCCAAAATCGTAATAAGTATTTCGGCACCATCAACAGTTTCAATTGCTGCATTTACAACTTTTGCTCCATCTCTGGCCAGCAATTTAGCCTTTGATTGAGTGCGATTAAATACTGTGACTTCATGACCAGAAGAAAGTAGATTACGAACCATACCGCTTCCCATAATACCAGCACCTATAAAACCAACCTTCATGTCCTTTCTCCGGAATTTGAAATCAATTTCAAAATATAATTAGTGCTCCTCTAATTTTTAAACAAATCAATATGACTACTCACAAATTGCTCAAGTGTCCTTGGTGCGTGACCACTTAACTTTGCAATGTTATCATTAGTTGCACCCGCCACCCCAGAGTTTACGATACTCATCAATGCCGATTGATGGTCTATTAACCAGTCTGGCATGTCTCTCTCTTTCATCGCTTTTACTGCAGCATCTAAAGGGATTTCCAAATAAGGAATATCATTTCCAAGCTCTTTTGAAAGAATCGATGAGAAATCTTCTAACGTATAAGCATGTCCAGAAAGAAAATAAGTCATGTTCTCATGGCCTGCTGTTGTTAGAACCTCTGCGGCCACATCTCCTGTATCGTTCACGTCTATCATCGCTATATTGACCGTTGATGATAAAGGCATCATCACTTTGCTTTGTCCTTTTACCATTCCGGCTGTATTAATTAAGTTTTGCATAAAGAAGCCAGGGCGCAATATTGTCCAATCCAAACCACTTTCTTTAAGAGCTTGCTCAATCTGCCAATGGGATCTGCCTATCAAACTAGGGCAGTCTTCTGTAGCAACAGCATCTCCACCTGAGAGTTTTACAATATAATTAACTCCCGCACGTTTTGCAGCTTTAATTGTGCCTATCTCCTGTTCGGCTAATGCAGGGCTGTGACCTGTTAAAAGAAACAGTTTTTCGCAACCTTGCAGCCCCCTTTCTATAGAGGAGTGATCTGAGACATCTCCATGCACTAACTCAACTGTTTCCCCAATTTTCTGCTTCGCTACTTCAGGATCCCGCACCAAACATCTAAATTCGACAGACTTTTTTTCAAGAGCTTTAACAACCGCCCTGCCAGTATTTCCAGTTCCACCAATTACACCAATCATCTCAGTTTTCTCCAATCTCAACAAATTTATTCTAATATTTAACTAAAGTTCTTTTATAGTGTGTGCTTCGGCCGAAGAGTGGGCTTTAACTTCTCTGGATGGCATTCCACCTTTTATATTAAGCCCTGAAGGACTCCAGGTACATATATTAGCTCCTTCAGCCCAAACCGTTTTATAAACACCAGGAACAAAGTATTCTATAAATGACAACTCTTCTTTTCCATCATTAATAAAATAATGCTGCTCATTATCATAGATGTAGATTGTGTCACCTGCTCTAACGCTATGAGGAACGTTATCAACATAAAACGTAGCATTACCTGTTAGTATAACTTGAAAATGTTCGGCTCCCTCGTGATGGTGATTCGCCGCTTTTGTTCCAGGAGGGTAAATAATCATTTCCCCTTTAGCTACCTTAGTGCCCGACAACCGAGGTGTTAACATATAAATCCTTCTCCTCTCATCGTACTCCGAATTTAAAACCGGTTCTTTTGTCCAATCTACAAATCTGATGCCCATTTCAGAAGTACGCCAGTTTTGATCAAATCTATACGCTTGGGGTACTGTAGCCTTAAACAAAAGAGCCCCCTCAGTAGTGGAGACACGTGCTTCAAGGGAAGGAGGAAGCAGTACAAAATAATCCCCACTTAGTTCTTTCTCTCCAAACTCTCCATACAATAGTAATGAGCCTGATATAACGTGAAACCATACTAAGCTATCACTATCAACACTAAAATCACTGACAGCGTTGGGCTCTAAATGCAACCTTTCCGTATATAGGTAATCCGACTTTACGCTTTCTGGAGTTATCAGCCTTTGCACAGATACTCCTTCACTAATGTGTTCTTTCGGAACCTCGTCTTCGTTAAAAATAACAGGCATCGACAACTCCTTTTTAATATTATTTTGGTGGCAAAACAGCTGTGATATCAATCTCTACCCTCGCACCAGGAGAGCTTAAGTTATTTATACAAACCATTGTACTTGCTGGTTTCCAGTTACCAAAATACTCGGCCATTACCTCGTGCATATCATCTGCTTCACGCATATCGGTTAAATATTTTGTTACCTTAACTACATTTTCCCAACCAATATTGCAGGCATCCAATGAGAGTTTTATATCATCCATTGCTAGGCGAGTTTGTAATTTTATATCATCTGGCAATACATGTTCTTCATGAACATGAGGGTGAGAATGATAAAGTGGTATAGCTGTACAGCCTGATATAAAAAGCAAGTCACCAGCTCCCTGCACACGTATAGAAGGGGAATAGGGTAATTTATCAGCCTGACTCGGATCAGGGTGTATGGGTTCAATTCGCATTAATCTCTCTCTTTCTAGTTACTTCATAATCAAATTTAAAAATAGAACATCTTTATAATACATATTAGTATATTATCACTTCGAAATAATTAATTAGTTGCTAACTAATCCAATTAACAAGAATCAGGAATACAAAAATGTCTAAAGGATATTGGGTAGGGTGTTACCGGTCTATCAATAATAACGAAGCTTTGTCAAATTATGCTAAATTAGCGGGTCCCGCTATAATAAAAAATGGGGGACGCTTTCTCGCTAGAGGAGGAAAAGTGGAGACTTTTGAGCACGGCCTGAATGAAAGGACGGTTTTAATAGAGTTCGAAAGTGTTGCAGCCGCAATATCTGCGTATAATAGCGAACAATATCAAGAAGCGCTGCAAGCCCTTGCGGATGGAGCTGAAAGAGATATTAGAATAGTAGAAGGTGTTTAATTATTATCGAATTCATATGGCTATTGTACTTTTGGGGCTCACAGAGATCTTTTAAAGGTTATTTATCTTGAACATAACATTCACAAAGATTGTTGGCTTTTTTACTGGCGCTATAATAACTTACCTACTGGCTAACCTACTCCGCTTTACTGTGCTGGCATTTATGGCTTCACCAAAAGATAAATTAAGTTTTAGTGATTTATTTTGGTGGTGGGATCAATTCACTTCACCAACCGGATCAATACTTCTATGCACAATTGTAGGAGGATTGTGTGGTGCTAAGTGGCTGCATCAATATATTTTAAATCAATCAATTACAAAATAGGCTTCACCAAACGGGTGGATGTTTATTCAACTTGGTTCGCTCAAGTACATCTAGTAGTTCCTCAGACGACATATCTATTCGTAATCTGTCGATAAGCTGCTTGGCACCTGGATAGCTACTTTTAGCTGCAAGATCCAGCCATAAATAAGACTGTAATCGATTTCTTAAAACTCTGCGCCCCTCAAAATATAATGCACCAAGATAAAACTGTGCTCTGACCACTCCATTAATGGCATGAGGTAACATTATATCATAAGACTTCACATAATCAGCAGACAGATATGACCTAATGCCTTCCTCGATACTGGAATCAATCGTTGGGCTGAAATTTTGATAGTTCGGATTTGTAAATAAAATACGTGTTAACTCGATCTGCATTTTGTTCTGTAGTTCGAGGATTTTTTCTCTTTCTATTCGCAACTGATTTTTAACAGTTATAAGCTCTAATTTGCGATCAATAATTTCTTCTTTTGGATCAGGAATTCTTTTGTTTAAACCATTTGTGCCTGATATATTGACACTATCCAGTTCCATTACTTTTCCGGTTACTACAACCCCGAGTAAAAATCCAGATAAACCAAATAATAGAACTGCAAGGACCAAAGGAATTAATAGTTTTTTTCTCATGTAAAAATGTTTGTTTCTTTTTTAGACATTTATTTTTTTCATTTGTAAATTGTATAAGATCCACTTTCAATTTCTTCAGAAATACTTGGACCTGCAGGTTTCCATCCGAGTAAGGATCTGGCCTTATCAGCATTTACCCGAACATTTGAACTCATTGCGTAACTCATGGCTGGCCCCCACGAGCAAATAGCTTCTTCAAACGCAAATGTATTTGTTTTTTCACCTAGCCCGAGCATTCGTCCTACCGATTGATTTATAGAAATCATCGAAGTTTCACCGCTTTCCAGATAGAAAAACGACCCTTTAGGAGCTCTTTCAAGGGCTAGAAGATATGAATCTGCACAATCTTCGATGTAAACATTTGACCAAATATTTTGTCCTAACCCAATATGGCGAGGGATTCCTGAAGATTTTGCAAGGGAGATGAATGTCGGTATTTGAGGACTGTGAATCCTTACCCCCAATCCTTTGCCATATATAAGACAAGGGCATAAGACAACAGAATTAACATTGTCTTTGGCCGCCTCTAGAACCATTTGATCGGTAGCTATCCGACCAGCTTTCTCAGGAAGGGCATTCAGGGGAGTATCTTCATTATATATAATGCCCCCTGCTTGTCCCTTTGCATTGTCAGAAACGATGCTAGTTCCACTGGTTTGGATAAAGTATTTACCACTTCCCCTTAATGCGTCTATAAGTACTCTAGCAACAAAAGGGTTGTCGGCATCAGCAGCATTTATTACTGCATCTGAATCTATAGCAGTTTTATTTAATACCTCGAAATCATCTAAAGTTCCTATAACTGGGGTTATGCCATTTTTAACTAGCAAATGGCCTCTTTCCTCGTTTCTTGCTAATCCATAAACATCATGTCCCGCTTTAATTAGTTTATGTGAAACCGTTCCCCCAATATAACCCGTGGCTCCCGTCACAAATATTTTCATCTTAACGCTCTTTGGTGGTTTTAGTTATTAAGTTATTTTATAGTTCCATTTACTAAATGACTGAATCAATAATGTTAATCATTTTTATAATGAAATAAGTGCATTATGTCTCAGGCTTGACACGTATGTTATAATAATCAATTACGAATATACGAAGTTATTTCTATTAAGGCTTAAGATAAAGCTATAACCCACGGAATAACTTTGTGTTTTTAGGGAAAAAATAACTCATAAAAACTATTTGTTAATATAATACTTTATTATTAGTTTTTAACTTATTGAATTATAACATTTATTGGATCATGGACGAAACAAAAAACATTGAATCACAGTTCGAAGACGACATCAATGCAGGCTTCACTACACGGCGAGTGGAAGTAGTTAAATCACGAAATTGTTTAAAATGTCGTGAGCCATTCAGCAGCGAGTGGTCAGGAGAGCGAGTCTGCAAAAGATGTAAATCGTCTGGAACTTGGCGAAGCGGACTCTAATTAATTATTAGAGTTGTGCGTTGGGACGTTTTGGCTCAACAGCCCTGAAGATATTAGACTGTAAATAAGTAACGGAGCGCGTTATATTTTCGCGCTACGAGAATATAGGTTCGCCTAAAGGAAATAGTATTATGACTAGAACAACTAGAGGACTACTGGACGCGCGTCTAACAGAAAGTCAGATGAGGGTAATTGACCAGGAATTCCCCAGCTTTTCTAACCCAGAAATGGAACAAAGACGACACCTTATAAAAGAGTGGTTAAGTAAATATGATTTAGATCATATAATTTTATATGGTGCATACTGGGCTGGTAATTCCGTCGTTTACTTTACCGGATGGCCTGTAACCGCCGAAGCAGCCGTACTTTTCTCTAATGATATAAAACCAATCATGTACGTTCAGTTTTATAATCACGTTCCTCAAGCAACAAAAATTGCATATGAAACTGACGTTGGCCCAGGGAACGAATCCTCTATTAAAATGGTTATTAATGAAATGGAGAAAAGGGGTAAGAAAAATAGTCGGGTCGGAGTAATTGGCCCTCTAACTATGTCATCATTCAGATTACTGGAAGAAAGAACATCCGAAATTATCGATCTAAATCAAGAATACGGAATGGCTCGCTTAATAAAGTCTGAAGAAGAATTTGAGTGGCTTAAAATAGGAGCTGTTTTGAGTGATCTATCTTACGAATCACTCTTGGAAAACACCCAAATAGGAGATGACGAACGACTACTTGGTGACCATGTAGAAAGGTCATACTTAAAATGGGGAGCCACGAACTTAATTCATTTCTTTGGGGTAACAAATATGGCAAACCCTGATTGTTGTGTTCCTCGCCAATGGCCACTGACCAGATCGATATCTAAAGGAGATATAATCTTCACAGAGATAAGTGCAGATTTTTGGGACTATTCCGGGCAAATACTCAGAACTTTTACTGTTGGTGAAGAGCCAACACCTCTCTATAGAGACTTACATTTTACAGCTGAGAAAACCTTTGATGAAATTATGAAAGTTTTAAAGCCTGGTACAAGTGCTGAAGACATTTTTAACGCAACCGGTGTCATAGAGGAGTCAGGATTTTCGATTTATGACGATCTAGTTCATGGTTATGGTGGGGGTTATCTTCAACCTATTCTTGGCTGTAAAAGTAGACCCGCGGGACCAATACCTGATTTAGTTCTGAAACCAGGAATGTGTATGGTAGTACAACCAAACATAATCACCACAGACCAAAAGGCTGGTGTACAGACGGGGGAAGCCGTAAGAATTACGCAAAATGGAGTAAAGTCATTGCATGATGTTCCTAGAGGAATTCACAGGATTGATTAATCCCAATTACATCCCTCTAATTCGATCAAGAAAATTGTTAGTATTTTGTGGCAAAACATCTCCTCGCCAAGTCACGTGGCCATCAGGGCCAACTAAAGTAAACTCACGCTCATAGAACTCACAAATTTCATCGTATTCTAAATCAACTAAGGTTATAGGAACACCTATTTCAGAAGCTGCTGCTAGAAAATCATCTACATCTTTATATTGATTAAGACGAATCAGAGTAAATCCTGGGCCAAGATAATCACATAATGCCAAACCACCAGACAACCAAACGTGAGGGGCACGTGAACCCGGTCTCGATGTTGGAACATAATCATATGGATCATCTTTAAATGGTAGTGTTTCATCAGGGCAAATTATTTCGGAATTTTCGTACCTAACACCCAAAACTATTCCAGGAATTATGAATTCTCTTTTTCCATGATCCGCTAAAAACTTTCCAAGAACTCTTCGCTCTTCATGTCCTTCAGGTTTCATATTCTCAATATTCGATGACACATCAAACGATCCAATTGATTCGGCAAAAGATTTTGCAAAAGCTAAGTTTCTTAACCCTATAGGTCGTCTATCTTCTTCGTAACTTGATAATAAATTTTGTCCTCCCCAGCCATTAACCATAGCTGATAATTTCCACGCTAAATTAATAGCATCATCTATGCCAGTATTCATCCCTAGACCGCCAGTAGGAGTAAATAGATGAGCAGAATCACCCACAAGCCACACTCGTCTTCTTCCATAAGACTCTGCTATAAGTGCGTGGCCAGCTGTCCATGACTGACTTAATATTATTTCCGCATTAATAGAACAACCGGCAGCACGAGAAATTAACTCCAAATCATCGATACTTTCTCTATTCGAATTTTCTACTCTTGAAAGCAAGACAAACTCGTCTTTGCCATTGACCGTCATTAGAAGAGCACGAAAATCGGAAGAGACTATCCAATATTGCCAAGCCGGAGATATCTCTAACCAAGACGGATCGCGTGACAACCTGAAATAAGTCGCCATCATCGAACCACCCATCATCTGCCTCTCTATGCCTGCCTCACCTTCATAACGAATACCAAGCTCTCGCCTAACCATGCTTCGACCGCCATCCGCTCCAACCAGATAATCAGCCTTGATTATTCGACATTCGCCGGTGGAAATATGTACAACATTAGCAATTACTTCATTTTCTAACTCTTTAAAAGATTCGAGACGATAGCCAAATAATACATTTATTAATCGATTTCGAAGTGCGGACTTATGCAAAATTGACTCTAGATAAATCTGACTGCAACGATGAGGGGGTTCGGCACAATCATAAGGGCCTGTGCCATCTTTGGATTCTTCTAAAGCACTTACTCGAGACGGCATAGATAATCTGGCTAATTCATAACCAGTTAATCGTGTAACATAAGCTACATCAGTTGGGTAATTCTCCGGCAAGCCTGCTTCTCGTATTTCTGAGGAAACTCCCAGCCGCCTAAAATGCTCCATAGAGCGGGCATTTATTGCATTAGCTTTGGGATGGATTGAAGTTGTCTCTTGTTCATTAACGATTAAACATTCAACACCTTGCCTCGATAGTTCAAGTGCAAGAGTTAACCCCACCGGGCCACCACCTGATATTAAAACTTTAGTTTTTACCTCGAGCATCTCAAATAATACTAATTTAAAAAAAATAGAAATTAACTATCAAGTACTAACAATCCATCATTTCTTTTTGCGGCACATATACTGCATCAATATAGTCAGTCATGTGCTGTATAAATGTTTTTGGTTTATAGATAACAGGCTTCCCTGGAGTTACACAGGTATCTAACGGGACAGCTTCTGTCTCATCACTTGGACTGTAATGGAATGTAAGAGAATACCTGTTGCGCCTTGGAACTGTAACTCGGTGTGCTGTCGGTAAGAATCTACCATTAGTCCATCTTTTAAGAAATTCACCAGTATTAACGACTATAGCACCAGGCACTTTGGGCGCTTTAAGCCAATTTCCAGAAGGTGTCGCATACATCAATCCTGGTTCTTCCGACATAGGCAATAGAGCAAGAAAATTATGGTCCGTGTGAGCACCAAGAGCTTCATGCTTTCCGGGTTCTATAACAGCAGGGTACATTGAATTACGATTATAGTAGTGTGCGTCCTCAAAAAAAGGATTGAAATATTCTGAGGGCTTTTCTAAAGCAAGCGCATATAATGGCAACAAACGTTTACCTAATTTCTCCATTTCCGAATGATACTTTAACAAAGTTGATTTGAGATCAGGTAGTCCCTCAGGCCATTGATTAAGACCAGAAAACCTCACTCCAGCTAGGACTTTTGGGTCACAGGGCTCCCTCTCACGCATCAAAGAGAAACCCTCATTTATATCAGGCAAGGTATTCTCTTTTGTTAGTTCCGTTTTCATTATACTAGCTTTAGAAGGAACAAAGCCGACCTGATTTTTATTAACCATAATTTTATTCTTTTCAGCTTCAGGTAATCCGAAAAAAAGCGCAACCTGTTCAAAGGATTTTTTTATAAGTTCATCAGAAACACCATGGTTAATAATATAGTAAAACCCTAAGTTCTCTTGAATATAACGAAGATCTGATGCTAACTGTTCTGCTTCTCCATCTACACCATCAATATAGCCGTAAAGATCAAGCACCGGTACTTGTTCATTTTCAACCTTTTGGACTATTAAATCGGTAGGATTTGGGTTGTGCGCCATTATAATTTCTGTGTTTTACCTTATTTTAGAATCTCATTTACATAGTCCCATTCAGAATACCAACGCTGTCCTCCTCTACGTGGCGGCTGCGGTACTTGGACTTCCAACCATCTAGCTGGTTTACCCTTCTTTGGAAAGAAACCGTGTTGTGTTCCCACTCCTGTCCATCCATAATCACCTTCTTTAAGAGTATACTCCTGACCCTCAAACACACAATCAACCTCACCTTCCAACATAAAATATGTTTCTTCAAATGGGTGATCGTGGTGATCACATATACCACCATCTCGGAAGTTAATTATAAACATATAAAAATGAATTGATCCTGCTTCATTATCTAACAACATTTTCATAGAAAAACCGTTCAGATATGGACTAATTTCAGTAGAGGGGGGTTGATTTTTAACGTTATAGTTACCCATGCCACTCAACCGGGGATCATCTAGCGTAAGTTTCGATATTTTTTCAGGCCAAATGACGGGCCCAGAAAGCCATGTGTCCTGCCATTGACCAGGGTCTTTTGGTTGTGGAGATTCAACCACTACCCAGCGGACATCACTTTTTGAGCTATTACGCCAAGCATGAGGAACTGCAGTAGGAATTAGTGCAAAATCACCCTTACTTAACTCATAAGACTCTTCTCCTCGCATTAGATCTAAATTACCATCTAAAACAAACAGACCCTTTTCAAATGCATTGGTTATCATTTCCGTGTTCCCTCCCGGAAGCAACGACATAACACCAAAGCCAGTATGAACCGATCCAGCTCGACGATTAATAAACGGAGAGTAAAGCAGTCCAGAAGAGTTTTTCTCATAAACAGGATGAGGAGACAAATCAGAATCCGAGAAACTGCCAACTTTATGTCTATAATCTTTATTCATCATTTTTCCATTATTCGATTTTTTTTTAAACTCGTCGACCAGATGTGTGAGAAGACGTAATTTTGAAAGACCAATTATCAGGGCCAGAAATTATAAATGAACTATGTACTTTTCCTGTACTAATTTTCGAAGGTTTTAATCCCATCTTTTTATAAAGATTCCGGGACTCATTTATGTCATCCACCATTAGATCAAAAGGTGCTATTGTATTCTTTGCCCGTCTTCTGGAGGACGTCTCTAATATCAAGTGGGTTCCTCCACGTAGCTCTAGAACAGCAAATGTTTTTTTCTGAAAAACTTTTCTAAGGCCTAAAGATTGCATAAACAAACTAGTTGACGGCACATCTTTTGTAATAAGGTTAATATGGCCAATAGCTACCGGGGGACGTTTATCTTTTTTATTATTCATTTTTTTCTTTCAAGGGCATTAATTATTTTTAAGCTCTTATAATCATGTACAATCTACAGCTTAAGAATGAATCACTCAAGATTATGAGCCTCTTGGGTCTACAATGATAAAGCCGATTAAGGATTATAATTTTGAACGACAAATTTAGGAGAGCATAAAAATGCGTGGGCTAGATAACAAAGTTGCAGTAGTAACAGGTGGAAGTGGAGCAATAGGAAGATCTATTTGTCGTCGTTTTGCTGAAGAAGGGACACACATTGGTATTTTTGATATAAATGAAGAGAGCGCCCTAGAAACAGTCCAACTTATAGAGAGCTCTGGAGGTAAAGCGTCAGCATACAAAGTGGATATTACTGACTATGCTGCTGTAAAAAAATCAAAAGAAATATTTGAAGATGAAGCGGGATCAACAGACATACTGATTAACAACGCTGGTTGGGACCGTTTAGTGAACTTTCTAGATACTAAACCAACATTTTGGGATCAAATTATTTCTATTAATTTAGTAGGAGCATTGAATATGCACCATATTTTCCTTCCCAGCATGGTAAGCAATGGTACAGGAAAGATAGTGAATATTGCATCTGATGCTGGACGAGTTGGCTCAAGTGGTGAAGCTGTTTACTCTGCATGCAAGGGAGGAATAATAGCCTTTACCAAGACTCTCGCCAGAGAAGTTGCTAAGACGGGCATCTGCTGCAATGTGGTGGCTCCTGGGCCTATTGATACACCCCTACTAAGATCTATGACACCAGACGGCAATTTGGATGCAGGACTAGGTAAAGCATTTAAAAGGGCGATACCCATGAGACGCATAGGTGAACCAGATGATATACCAGGCATTGTAGCTTTCCTCTCCAGTAGCGAAGCCGATTATATAACTGGTCAGGTTATAAGCGTATCTGGAGGACTTACTATGCACGGGTAACCATTTCCAATTAAATAAAGAGAAAAAACATAAAACCTATAGTGTATGGGAGAATATTCTAATGAATTATGATGATATTATTTATGTAAAAGACTCTGGTATTGCCACCATTACAATCAACAGGCCAAAAGTATATAACGCCTTTCGCGCTCAAACCGTGGTTGAGCTGATTGACGCCTTTCAGGACGCAGGATGGGATCGTGAAATAGGTGTGGTCGTGTTAACTGGAAGTGGAGATAAGGCATTCAGTACTGGCGGCGACCAATCAATCGACAGCAAAGGCAGCGGTGTGTATGGACAACTACGCGGTACTATTGGTATGCCAATAAATGAATTACAAGCCTTGATGAGAGATATACCTAAACCAGTTATCGCTAAAGTGAGGGGATACGCAATTGGTGGGGGTAATGTCCTTGCTACAATCTGTGACATGACAATAGCATCAGAAAACGCAAAATTCGGCCAAGTTGGACCCAAAATGGGATCCGTGGACCCAGGCTGGGGTACAGCTTATTTAGCTCATATCGTGGGAGAAAAGAAAGCAAGAGAAATTTGGTACATGTGTCGTCAATACACAGCCCAAGAAGCAGAAGTAATGGGATTAGTTAATAAAGTTGTACCTGACGACTGCCTGGATGACGAAGTAAATAGTTGGTGTCAAGAGCTAGTTGAACGAAGCCCAACGGCAATTGCAATCGCCAAGCGTTCTTTTAACGCAGATACAGATCATATTAACGGAATAGGTGCAATGGGAATGGAATCTCTGCGTCTGTACTATGAAACCGAGGAATCTAAAGAGGGGGGTAATTCCTTCCGAGAAAAACGTAAACCTGAGTTCCGAAAATATGTGAAGTAATAACAATTACCTAATCCATATATTACAACACGCTAAAGATGTTTAAAGGAGAAGAAAAATGCCTGCGTATTGGTTAGCTAGAGCTCAAATCAATGACCCTATTGAGTATAAAAAGTATACTGACAAACTGCCTCCATTGTTTGAAAAATATAACGCAAAAGTTCTAACAAGAGGTGGAGACTTTAGAGTACTTGAAGGGAGCTCTCCCCCATTTGAACGTTTCGTGGTAGTAGAGTTTGAATCACTAGACTCAGCAGAAACATTTTTTAACTCTGATGAATACACCAATGCTGCAGCTTTCCGAAGAGCACCTGGAATAGCTAATAATGAACTGATAATTGTTGAAGGTGGTGATTTTACCCCAGTTTAGATAATACGTATATTTGTGTTAGCTCATTTTTTTCTAATTACAAAAGTTAACACATTATCTTCTTCAATAGCGCTTTCTAAAGTGTCTCCTGTAGCCGAACAAAAGTGCTTAAAATCCTTCAATGCTCCCGGATCTGTAGCAATCACTTTTAGGTGCTCTCCAGGATTAACATTTTTTATTGCCCTTTTAGCCTTTAGAACTGGTAGAGGACATTTAAGGCCAGAAGTATCTAATACTTGCATGAATTAGTCCGTTTCTAATTTTAACCAAAGGTTGATTGTTTTACCCAAAACTAATCAAGTGTGAATTATAAGTTTACTTGATTATACATAAAGTATAAGCCAATAATCGGCTATAGTAATTAAAAAGGGTGCATTAAAAAACAAAGGCCGAAAAAATGTCAAATCAGGTCAAGTTCTTAGAGCCTATAGAGGTGCTAAAAAAAATTAGAACGGGGTCCGCCTATGTTGTTGATGTAAGGGAACCTCATGAGCATGCCCAATCACACATAAAAAATGTTCCCCTGATGTCGCTGTCTAAATTTAATCCTAAAGAAATAAAACCAGCAGAAAATCAGTTGCTTATCCTTCACTGTAGAAGCGGACATCGATGTGGCATAGTATCAGATCAACTTATTGCGTCTGGCTACAAGGGATTGATTTATCGTATGAGCGGTGGATTACTTGCTTGGGAAAAGGCTGGATTGCCATTGGAAACTAATATAACTAACTGAGTATTATTACCATTTTCATTCTACCAAAGTCAGCCAATTAATGAATATTTACTTACCGATAGCAGAAATGTCGGTTGACGTTTTTCTCATCTTGGGATTGGGAGGAGCGGTTGGATTTTTATCAGGATTATTTGGTGTAGGCGGCGGTTTCTTAATGACACCATTATTAATTTTTATCGGGATACCACCTGCAGTATCTGTTGCGACTGAAGCCAATCAAATAGTCGCCGCATCAGTCTCAGGTGCTTTAGCACATATGCGACGACGGAATGTAGACTTTAAAATGGGATTAGTGCTTACCGCGGGAGGCTTTGTGGGCTCTGGGGTAGGTGTTTTAATATTCACTTTATTGCGGCAAGTGGGTCAGGTGGATCTTCTTATAGCAGCTAGTTACGTGGTTATGCTGGCGGCAATCGGGTCATTGATGCTGTTTGAAAGTAGTAGAACTATACTCAGACGCCAAGCAGGAACGGCAACTAGAGGAAAACTGCACCAACACATGTGGCTCCACGGGCTTCCTTTCAAAATGAGATTTAGGCGTTCTAGACTTTACATAAGTGCCATTTTACCTCTGGGCATAGGCTTCATAGTTGGTATTCTAGCAGCAATAATGGGCGTTGGAGGTGGGTTTATCATGGTTCCTGCTATGATTTATCTGCTTGGAATGCCCACAGCTATTGTGGTTGGAACTTCTCTTTTTCAAATTATTTTTGTTACTTCTAGTGTTACCTTTCTTCAAGCAACTACTAATCAAACTGTTGATATTGTTTTAGCTCTATTGTTACTTACGGGAGCAGTAATTGGAGCTCAGTTTGGCACCAAAGTTGGAACTAGATTACGAGGTGAGCAGCTTCGTGGACTTTTAGCAATTTTAGTACTCGTCGTTTGTGGAAAAATTGCTTACGATTTAGTATCTACTCCAATTGATTTATTTTCCATTAGCGAAATCACAGGATTTACAAGATGAACAAATTCTGTAGTTCCCTGGTGATTTTAGTAGTCGCTTTGTGTTTGGTCAAAGAACAAGCAAACAGCGAAGAGATTAAAAATAAGAATAAATTAATTTATTCACCTTTAGTCGCAGACCTTAGCGAAGACCTTATAGCAATAACAACGAGGTTTACGGGAACCGAAGTGTTGTTATTTGGAGCCACTAACGGCATAGGTGACATAATTGTTGTGGTTAGGGCCCCGAACAGCGAAGTAACCGTTCGCCAAAAAGGAAGAGTTGGAGGGGTTTGGATAAACAAAGAGGGCATCATATTTAACAACGTTCCTGGTTTTTATCACCTCGCCTCTTCACGACCTATAGATGAATTACTGCCCCAAGCTGTACTAAAAAAAGAACAAATTGGAGCAGAAAACCTTTCGGTAGTTCCAGTAACAGCGGCCCACGGCATAGATATTTCATCGTATAAGAAAGCATTAATAAGAAACAAAAAAAGATCTGGTTTATATAATACTCAACCAGGAAAAATCACTTTTCTAAGTAATCGACTTTTCAAAACAAGCGTTGACTTTCCATCAAGTGTTCCCATTGGAAAATATTCTGCAGTTGTATACCTAGTAGATAACGGTACAATTATTGATAGAACCAAAACTCCATTACAAGTGCAAAAAACGGGATTTGAGGCTAAAGTGTTCGAGTTTGCCAATAATCAGCCGTCCTATTACGGTATAGTGGCGGTTGTTATTGCGTTGTTTGCTGGTTGGCTAGCAAGCGTCATGTTCCGAAATGTATAGACTTATTAAGCCTTTTATCCAAATGGATTAACAAAGCAATGAAACAATAATGGTAGATTTAAATAATAACTTTGATCAGCTGAAAGTCTTTTTAGTTGTCGTAGATAATACTTCTGAAATGCGATTAGCGCTTAGATACGCCAGTTTAAGAGCCAAAAAAACAGGAGGACGAGTTGGCTTATTACGTGTTGTTAGAAAGGCTGACTTCCAGCACTGGGCTGCAATAGGAAATTTGATGAGGGAAGAAGCTAGAGAACAGGCTGAACAATTATTACAAGAACATGCAGCAACTGTGTTGGAGCTTACTGATGGAGAAATACCGATTCTCTACATAAAAGAAGGAGATGCTAAATCTGCTTTACTAAACTTAATAAATGAAGATAGTCAAATTTGTCTTCTAATTTTAGCTGCTTCAACAAACAGGCGTGGACCAGGACCCCTTATCACGCATTTAACAAAAAAAGTTATCGGACAACTCCGCATTCCAATAACCATAGTCCCTGGAGGTCTAACCAACGAAGAAATTGACAAATTAGTATAAAAAGATAAACAAGGATTAACCGAAATTGTTCAGATTAAATTCTTTATTGCCCGGTATATTGCTCTCCACTGTAATATATTTATTAGCTGATATTATAAGTGGCTTTATAGGCAAACAAATCTTTTTTTATGACAGAAGTCCAATATCTACGGTGTTACTAGCAATATTAATTGGCATTACTGTTAACAATTTTATAAAAATAGGAGAGACCTTTTCAAAGGGAATTAATTTCTCTTTAAAGTTTATTCTACGACTTGGAATTATCCTACTAGGAATTCGTATTAGCATTTCAGACGTTCTTATATATGGGTCAGTTTCAATACCTTTAATTGTCATTTGTATAATATCGGTTTTGTTGTTTGTACGTTTTAGTATCAAACACCTAAATATTACATCTGAAATGTCCTACTTAATAGCTATAGGAACATCCATCTGTGGTGTTAGTGCTATTGTGGCAATGGCACCTGTTATAAATGCTAAGAGGGGAGAAATAGCGTATGCAATAGCAAATATAACAATTTTTGGCATGCTTGGAATGTTAATCTATCCTTATTTAGCAAACTTTATATTTGATGGAGGAGAAAACTCTATTGGACTTTTCTTAGGCACAGCAATTCATGATACCGCTCAGGTAATAGCATCAGGGCTGATTTATGAGCAGCAGTTTGCCAATACGAAAGTTATAGAAGTGTCAACAATAACAAAACTTGTAAGGAACACTTTTTTATTACTAATGATCCCTCTTTTTGCTTATTTCTATAATAAGGAAAAAAATAGTAAAGATTACTCGACCAAAGGGATATTTCCACTATTTGTAGTAGGATTTCTACTAATGGTGATTTTACGTACAACGGGTGATGAGTTAATTACTAACAGAGGACTTTTTATAGACCCCAGTCTATGGGATCAGGCCGTATCCCAACTTAAAGAGCTTTCTGTTGTATTCCTGAGTATTGCAATGGCGGCGTTAGGGCTATCAATAAACATCAAAGAGTTAAAAGATATGGGGTACAAACCGTTCGTCGTTGGCTTTTCTGCTGCAGCTATTGTTGGTGTAGTTAGCATTATTACTATTACAATATTCAATAAAATAAATCTTATTCTTTAAAGCGAGTTTTCACCGCAAGGATGTTAACCTAATAATTCACTATTCCATAGTAGGCATATTTAAACTGTGACCTTCTCGCACCCCCGACTTAGGCCAGCGAGAGGTTATGGCTTTTAGCCTCGTGTAAAACCTGACACCTTCCATGCCATGCATATGGGTGTCACCAAACAAAGAGCGTTTCCATCCCCCAAAACTATGATATGCCACGGGTACGGGAATTGGAACATTTACCCCTACCATACCTATCTGAACTCTTTCACTGAAATCTCGTGCTGCGTCACCATCCTTTGTAAAAATCGCAGTCCCATTGCCGTACTCATTACGATTTACTAAATCAATAGCACTTTCATAGTCTTGTGAACGAACCACTGATAAAACAGGTCCAAATATTTCTTGTTTGTAAATTTCCATACCTTCGGTAACGTTATCAAAGAGAGATCCCCCCATAAAAAATCCTTCCTCGTAACCTTGAAGATTAAAACTTCTGCCATCAACCACCAAAGACGCTCCCTCACTTACTCCCTTTTCTATAAGACTGGTTATACGATCATAAGCCTGCTTTGTAACAACTGGACCCATTTCTATATCCGATGAACTACCGGGACCTATTTTAAGCTCTTGTATCTTAGGAACTAACGTTTCCACAAGCGAGTCAGCAGTTTTATCGCCCACTGCAACTGCTACCGAAACAGCCATACATCTTTGGCCAGCTGAGCCATAGCCGGCACTGATAAGCGCATCAGCCGCCTGATCTATATCAGCATCAGGCATAACAACCATATGATTTTTAGCGCCCCCGAGTGCCTGGACCCTCTTACCAAATTGGGCGGCCGTTGAGTAAATGTATGAAGCGATAGGCGTTGAACCAACAAAAGAAACTGCATCAATATCCGGATGAACTAATATAGCATCTACCGCTTCTTTATCCCCATTCACCAGGTTAACAACACCATCTGGAACCCCAGCTTCTTTAGCAAGTTCAACCAGTTTCATTGGACAAGACGGGTCGCGTTCTGAAGGTTTTAGGATAAATGTATTTCCACAAGCTATCGATAGTGGAAACATCCAAAGGGGTATCATAGCTGGAAAGTTAAATGGGGTTATACCAGCGCATACACCCACTGGTTGACGAATTGAATAGGCGTCCACTCCAGTGCCTACATCCTCAGTAAACTCTCCACGCATTAGATGAGGGATTCCACAAGAAAATTCAACAACTTCCCTACCTCTCATAATATCGCCAAGAGAATCTTCTATTGTTTTTCCATGTTCGCTGGTAATTAATTCAGCTAGTTCATCCGCATGCTCCATAAGTAATTCATTGAATCGGAACATAATTCTCGCTCTTCGTATGGCAGGCAATGAGGACCATTCAGGAAATGCTTTTTTTGCCGCCTTAACCGCATCATCAACTTCGTAATCACTGGCCAATAAAACTTCAGAAATCTGTTCTCCCAAAGCAGGATTAAAAACAGGCCCCGTTCTATCTGACTTGCCATTTACTAATTCTCCATTAATCCAGTGTTTAATGCGCTTCATTAATCGATGCCCCCTAAATAATTAAACAATTTGTCCAATGATCTCTTTTTAATAAATAAATACAAATATAACCTTTTATGTGATTGCTACACATTACCAAATTGATGAGCTGAATGCCTACATAAGAGAATTTGGGTTAGATCTCTCACTTTGAGGCCAAATCGCCAATTCGTCCTCGAAAAAAGATTAAAGGTTTTCCCTCGTGTACTGTATATCTTTCAACCTCTCCAACTATAATTACGTGATCACCACCATCATGGCGAATAACGTTACGGCATTCAAATAATGCCAAACACCCCTCAAAAGATGGAGCCCCCCCCAGCGCTTCTCCGTAATCTATTCCGATAAACTTATCATCACCAGACTTAGCAAACCTCATACACAAGTCTTCTTGATATTCAGATAAGACGTTGACACAGAAATGGCTAGCTTTTTCCATGGTTGCCAAACTTGGAGAGCTGCGGTCTAGACTCCAAAGAACTAATGGCGGTTCCAAAGACACTGAACTGAAAGAGTTAGCTGTTACGCCTGCGAGGCTGCCATCTTCTGCCCTTGCAGTAATTATAGTCACCCCGGTTGCAAAATTGCCCAGTGCTTTACGAAAAGAGAGAGTGTCAAATGTTTTACTCGACATAAATATATTTCCCAAAAATTTTAAATCCCAATAACCAGTAACAACTTTATCAAGATACTTCTAAGAATGGTTAACACCAAGCCCATATTAAGCAAATTTTAGCGTCAAATAACAAAATAATCATAGTCCATTATTTGACACTAGATTGCACAAAAAACGAATCAGTCATCATTTTTATACAAAAAATATGAAAAATGACGTAATTTTATTACCCAAAAAAATAATAATCATATCAAGTTAATTAAATTAACATTGTTCAACTTTATTTCTATCAAGTTTAAGGAATTTTCATAAAACCTTTAATTATCGTAAATTTACATGTCTAGACAATATATACCATAGTAATAATTCCTGATTTTACTTTCATTTACAGTAAAAGTACTTTTATAGAGGGTTTTTACAAATATTTATCAAGTAGTTATACTATATTTGCTCTGGTTTAAAATCTATCAATTTGATTCGTGCTTGACAGTTGAATCAAATTCTAAGAAATATTTATCAAGGCCTATTTTAGGTCTTTTATTAACTTTAAGTCTATAACCACCTATAGGGGGACTTATGCCAGGAAGTGTAATTGAAACAATCAAAAAGTGGATCGGTCAAATTACTGAGCTCGGTCTACTTTTAATAGCGCTTGCTATAGTACTTCAAATATTAATCGGAGGTAACCTTGCGTTCTTCGATGATGTTGTTGGTAACCTTACAGCTCTTATCGCCGCGCTTGGTGATAACGGCTTAGTTGGCTTAATCGCAATAGGTATTATTATGTGGCTCTTTGCGAAACGAAGCCCAGGTTAATCTCCATACATTTATTTTTTGCGTATAAAAGTCTGTTAATTTAAGTTTGTTTGACCGCCTCGATAGAAATATCGAGGCGGTTTTTAATATATTAGTTTTATTGTATCAATAATTTTTTATATTACTGTCTTATAAATTTCCTTCTCTTTTTTAAATTTATGAAGATAAAAGCCATGCCGAACACTAAAACCTACAAAGGAGTGTCTATTTATTATGAATGTAAAGGATCTGGAACTTCCTTAGTATTGATAAGTGGCACAGGACATGATTTGAACTTCTGGTCTGCTCAACTTCCCCACTTCTCTCCAGAATTTCAAACAATAACTTTTGATAATCGTGGCGTAGGAAAATCCAGTACGCCAAAAATTGGATATTCTCTAGCAGATATGGCTAGTGATATCATACACCTCTTAGATGAGTTAAAAATCGACAAAGCCCATATTATGGGCTTTTCCATGGGAGGTCATATTGCCCAAGAACTGGCCATAAATTACCCTGATCGAATTATAAGCCTTGGGATACATCATAGTTGGGCTCGCGCCGGCGCAAGACTAAAGTCATTTCAAGAGACACGTCTATACCTTGCCCAAAACAATCAACGAGAGGCCCTAACAGAGCTTAGTATGCTTGCTCTGCACTCATCTGCTTACTATGATGAACATCCATTAGAAATGAGAAATCACAGAGAATTCTTACTTCATAAATCCCCCCTAAATGACGGTTGGGTAGGACAACTATCTGCCTGCATTAAGGGTGATACGTTAGATAGAATCAATAAAATTAAAGTTCCCACACTGATCACCTGCTCGGAACTAGACGTCATAGCGCCCCCTCACTTATCACTTATGATACATAATCGGATTCAAGAATCAGAACTAAATGTTATGAAAAACACAGGTCACGTAGCGCTCATGGAAGCACCAGAAGAGTTTTCTTCCATTTGTCTAAATTTTCTTAAAAAACTAGGCTAGCCTGAAAACTGATAGTTTTTGGTAAACTGGAGACGTCTTTAATAGCAGTTGATAGAAAATATATGTAATGTCTAATATTAAAATAAGCTGATTGATATTTATGTGAGGATTACTATGCGCGGATTAATAATGGATAAGCCCCTGATGATTTCATCATTAATTGAACACGCGAATCGTGTTTCTGGTGACAGAGAAATAGTAACAAGGTCTGTAGAGGGGCCAATTCATCGATATACATATGCTGACGCATACGTCCGAGTGCGCAAACTGGCCAATGCATTATCTGAATTAGGAATGAAACTAGGAGACAGAATTGCAACTTTGGCATGGAACACCAATCGTCACTTTGAGTGCTACTATGCAGTTTCAGGGATGGGCGGAATAACACATACTCTCAACCCAAGGCTTAGCCCTGAGCAACTTATATATATAATCAACCATGCGGAGGACTCGTATATATTCGTAGATGTCAACTTACTTCCATTAGTCGAAGCTGTCTCAAGCAAATTGAGATCACTTAAAGGGATAATTGTTTTAACAGATGAAAATAACCTTCCTGAATCCAAACTAGATAATTTAATTTGCTACGAAAAATTAATAGATGATCATTCTATGGTTTCAGATTGGCCAGAGTTTGACGAAAACACCGCATCGTCGCTTTGTTACACTTCCGGTACAACTGGTAATCCAAAAGGAGCACTTTATAGCCATAGATCAACAATATTACATGCTTACGCTTCTGCACTTCCTGACGTAATGAATCTATCGGAAAAAGAAGTAGTTTTGCCAGTGGTCCCAATGTTTCATGTGAATGCATGGGGAATCCCATACGGTGCGACTATGACAGGTGCAAAACTTGTATTTCCTGGACCAAAACTAGATGGCGCTAGTGTGCATGAACTCCTAGTAGAGGAAGAAGTTACAATGGCTGCTGGTGTACCAACCGTCTGGCTTGGCCTACTTAACCATTGGAAAGCAAATAAAACTAAAGTGCCCTCATTAAAAAGAACTATCATAGGCGGTACAGCGGTACCCCAATCAATGATTGAAACTTTTCAAGAAAAATTCAACGTTGACGTACGTCATGCATGGGGCATGACAGAAATGAGTCCTCTAGGGACAATTTCCATACCTAAAGAAAAAATTGTAAAAGAAGGAAAACAAAAACGTTATAGGTCACAGATAAAACAAGGACGTCCAGTATTCGGCGTCGAGATCAAGATTGTTAATGACCAGAACGAAACATTACCCAATGATGGTAAAGCATTTGGAGAGCTACTTGTACGAGGACCTTGGATTACGAGCGGCTATTTCAAAAATGATGACTCTGATTCACATAATAATGATGGATGGTTTGCTACAGGTGATGTTTGTACTATTGACCCCGAAGGCTATATGGAGATTACTGACCGGGCTAAAGACGTGATTAAGTCTGGAGGCGAATGGATAAGCTCAATAGATTTAGAAAATCAAGCCATGGGCCACCCCGATGTGATGCTGGCCGCAGTGATCGGCGTACCTCATCCCAAATGGGATGAAAGACCAATTTTAATTGTGGTGCCTACAGAGGGTAAAATCCCTAATCTAGAATCAATTAATGAGTTTTTATCAGACAAGGTTGCAAAATGGTGGTTGCCAGATGATTTGATTTTAGTTGAGGACCTACCTCTTGGCCCGACAGGAAAGATCCTAAAAACTAAACTAAGAAAAGAGTTTGGACAACACGCGCTTCCAGAATGAAAAAAGCTTATAACCTGACTATAATAATATGCATTTTTTAAATTTCATCCGGACATTAACTATGAAACAAATGTTTAAGCATCTACTTTTATTGGCTGGATTATTCTATTTTTCGATTTCACCAAATAATAAAGCTATGGCACAGGAAGATAGCTATATTTCATTCGGATCAGGTTGGTACGATTTAAATGACAACAGGGACGCGGTCGATCTAAGACTAGAGTACAGATCGAACAAACAGTATCTCGGATTTTTTAAACCATGGATCGGCTTTGAAATAACCTCAGACATAGCAGCTTATGGGGCCTTGGGTCTTCTGTCAGATCTACATATAGGACAAAATTTGTTTCTAACCCCAAGTCTTGGAGTTGGTGTTTATTCTGATGGTGATGGCAAAAAACTGGGAAATACGATCCAGTTTCGCTCTCAGATTGAAATAGGTTATAAGTTCGCAGACCGGTCAAAGCTATCGCTAGCACTAGGACATATTTCAAATGCACATTTATCAGATGAGAATCCTGGCACTGAAATAATTACGGTGTATTACTCAGTGCCAGTTCAAAATCTCGATAAATTTTAGGATTAAGAATCCATCTTCGTGCCTTATTATTTTAACGCAGTCGTTCCAGAATAGAGACATAGTTAGATACAGCTGAACCGCCCATATTAAATACCCCTCCCAAATATGGATTATTTAACTGCATTTCACCTGCCGTACCTGAAAGCTGCATAGAGGCAATAATATGCATAGAAACGCCTGTAGCACCCAGGGGATGTCCTTTAGACTTTAAACCACCTGAACGATTTATTGGCAATCTGCCATCAGGATGAGTCCAACCCTCTTTAATGGCCTGTTCTCCCTCTCCCTTAGGAGTTAACCCCATCGCCTCATATGTTAACAATTCGGCACTAGTAAAACAGTCATGGACTTCAGCAAATCCTAAATCTTCTAAAGAGAGGTTTGCCTCGTCAAATGCTTGCTGCCAAGCTTTTGCAGGGCCCTCAAAATCAATTATATTTCTCTTGGACATAGGTAAATAGTCCTGCACGTGTTGAGCAGCTCTAAAGTATATGGCTTTTGACATTTTCAATGAAGTATCCAAGTCTGCTAATACTACTGCGGCAGCACCATCAGAAACCAATGAACAATCAGTGCGCTTAAGAGGACCAGCAACTATAGGATTCTTGTCTGATTCATTTCGACAAAATTCATATCCAAGATCTTTTTGCATTTGTGCATAAGGGTTGTCACAACCATTCTTATGGTTTTTGGCTGCTATCATCGCTAAAGCATCTGATTTATCTCCATAAGTTTGAAAGTATTTATCAGTGATATGACCAAAAATTTCTGCAAAACTCGAAGCACTTTCCTCTCTTAAGTAAGAAGCCTTTGACAAAATCCCTCCCAACACTTCTCCTGTAACCTCAGTCATTTTCTCAACACCAACAACTAAAACAATTCGTGATTTTTTAGCAGCTATATTGTTTAAACCTTGATAAAGCGCAGCCGAACCAGTCGCACAAGCGTTTTCAACGTGAGTGGCTGGCTTAAAACGTAAATGATCAGAAGCCTGAAGCACTAATGAGGCAGGAAATTCTTGTTGAACAAAACCGCCACCAAAGGTTCCCAAATAAATGGCGTCTATGTCTTTGGGTTCCACTCCTGCGTCTCTTATTGCTCCAGAAGCAACCTCAACAATCATATCCTCAATATCTAACTCATCATGTCTTCCGAATTTTAAATGCTCCCAACCTACAATACATGCACTCATTTACCCCTCCTTATTTATTCGTAAATCTTTTTTACATAATCAGAACAATCTAAAAGAGAAATCACATATACTATCTTCTAGACTCGTTTAAAATATCAAAAATATCCCCATCTACATCCTTATTTCCCATCACATGAAAATTGTGCCATAGAGCGTAGAACAGAAGAAGCCAGGCTGCAAATCCTGTCTTTTTAGTATTTCGATTAAACAACTCCTCAACTTTTTTAGATTGACAAATCTCCAGTACGCCTTCCTGCGAAGCCACTAAAGGGGCCAGCTCAGAGCCACGAGAAAATATCCAATCTGCAACTGGAACTGAAAAACCACGCTTTCTTGTGAAAGCTTCAGAAATTGGCAACCGTTTGTCCAACCATTTCCTTAATAGCCACTTTCCTAAACCCTCTTTTAATTTCAGTCTATCAGGCAAACGAAACGCTACATCGGCAACAGTAGGATCTAAGAAAGGAGTGCGACCTTCAACACCATGAGCCATTAAACATCTATCTAGTTTGGTCAAAAGATCATTTGGCAACCAATTTGAACAATCTGCTGCCTGTGCTATCTGGAGTTTTGTCAAAGCACCATTATTCAGCATTTCTTCAGATGCCGATATATTATCTCTCCAGCCAGCTACATCTTGTCTTAAAACACCCAAACCATCAAGAATGCCCCTTGAATGCATATTTCTGCCTCCCTTCCACCATGGCCTCATCACGCTTCGGTAACGGCCATAACCAGCAAAGAGCTCATCACCGCCTTCGCCAGTGAGAACAACCTTTAAACCACTTGTTCCAGCCGCTTCTCCAAGTAAAAATGTAGGCAAAATGGCATAATCAGCTGCAGGATCATCTACTACTGCGGCTATTTCTGGCATTCTTTGCCAAAAATCATCTTCAGTTATAGATACATCAATCACTTCTGCGCCAACTGAAAGTGCCACTTTCATCGCATGTTCACGTTCATCAGGGACCGTGCTGTTTTCAAACCCAGCGGTAAATGCCATAACTGGTTGTTCATTTAACTCAGCCATCAACGAAAGAATCACTGAACTGTCCACTCCACCTGAAAAAAACATACCGTAGGGTACATCAGACCTCTGGTGAAGTTCTACGCTATCACGTAAAGCACCATCTAGTAATTCAAGTGCAGTGTGTTCGTCCCAATCTTCTGGAGCAACATGTGGAAGAGCCTGTTTCCTTCTTCTGGCTACAATTCTACCATCTCGAACTACTAAAGTCTCACCTGGCAAGACTCTTTGTATATGACTATATATTGTATCAGATCCAGTTGAGTACTGAAGTTGCACTAATTCGGCTCTAGCGGTTTCATTTATTGTACTATCTACTAGACCAGCTGAAATTAGAGCCTGTGGTTCTGACGCAAAACAGAACCCTGATTGAGTTTCAGAATAATAAAGAGGTTTTATACCAAAGGGATCTCTGGTTAATAAAAGTTGTCCTTCTATAGGATCATAAAGAGCTATGGCATACATACCTCTCAAATAATCAACAAAATTCAAACCATAACGTCTATATAGATGTAATGGCACCTCACAATCAGAAGAAGTGTTAAAATGCTTTTCAGGAAGATCTTCACGTAATTCAATAAAATTATATATTTCTCCATTCGCAATTACTGCTGCTCCGCCACTTTCGTAAAGGGGTTGATCACCTGTTACTAGATCTATAATGGCTAAACGTGTTTGTGCCATGCCTAAATTTCGTCCTGAATATCTTCCTTCTCCATCAGGCCCTCTATGCTTTATCAATGAAACTAGTTGGCTAATGACTAAGTCATCAGGAGTATTTCCATCACGCGTCATTAACCCGACTATGCCGCACATTCACTTAAAACCTTCTCAAAAAATTCCAAGTATTTCTCTACCACTACTTTTTCACTGTAGTGCTTTTCATAGTCCTCAAGACCTGCCTCAGAAATATCAATCCTCTTATCTGGATTTTCTAGTAGATAATTAACTGACTTAGCAATTTCTTTTGGCTCGTTTATTGGAACCACTAAACCTCTTTCATTATCCCCTAGTAGTTCCTTAGGTCCCATAGATGCAGTAGCTATGACAGGCTTTTTAGCAGCCCAAGCCTCAATAATTACATTTCCCAACGGCTCATGCCTAGAAGGGCACACAAAAATATCAGCAGAAGATAGAAACGCATCAGGTTTATCCAACCACCCCAAAAAACGGGTACGCTCACCAATCCCCAATTCTTCAACCAAAGCTTTAAGAGATGATTCCTCAGGCCCCTCACCTGCAATCCAAAGCCATGCGTCAGGGATATTGGGCATAGATTGAAGCAGAACATCAAACGCTTTATTTTTGTGTAACCTTCCCATCGCAAAAATAAGTGGGACATTTTCGGGAGTGTCCACAACCGATCTATCAACAGGATCATTGATTGGGGAATTAACAAAATTGGGCAAATGTACAACACGCTCTGGGTTGAAGCCTTCATTTCTAATATAGTTGACTATATCCGGCGTGTTTCCTATCAAGTAATCACAGCTCTTATAATACTTTAAATTATAGTACCCCCCCAAACGACCTATATGCGATATTTCTTGTCCAGTAAAAGGAACTTTACTAGCTGCTCTACTCATCCAGCTCAGTATGATATCTGGCCTAAACTTATTAATCTCTCTTTGAATCTTTATTTTACTATAAACATCTATAAGACCGCCAAAGGAAATTTCTGTTGCCTGAATTCCCTCCGATTGTAGCTCCATGACACGGGATTTACTTCTACCAATAATAACTTTTTGATTTATATCTCTAGAATTTAAGGCGACGACCAACCGGACAAAAAATGATTCTGCCCCCCCTACTTTAGATCCTGCTATGGCTTGCATTAGACGCAATATGAAATCACCCTAATTTTGTTTGTGAAAGAAAACAGAATGTATTCTGCTATCGTAATGCACATTATTAACTCTCAAGACCCGTCAGATAATATTAGATTTCAAATACAATGTATTTTAAATGGTAATTATTTTGTGTTTAAATAACAAATTCTCCACGGCTTCCACAACACTATCAACAGTCAATGAATCCATCATATTGTATGAATTATCTGCGCGCTTTACTGGCTTCTTAACTAATTCATGATATGATTTTTCAGTACAAACTGCTTCAGTGTATTTACCCCAAGGATGGTAATTTTCTACTCTGCTAGGCCCAAACAAACCTAAAGTAGGAATATTTGCAGCAGCTGCCATATGCATTAAGCCTGAGTCGTTTCCTATAAATAAAGAACATCTCCTAAGGCAAGCAGAAATAGTATACAAATCCTCTTTTCCTACTAAATTTAAAAGCCTGTCTTGAGCAATACTTTCTAGTAATATAGAGGCAGACGTCTCTTCACCTGGCCCTCCTAAAATAGCTATCCTCGCATCCGGGAAAATTGATTTTTCACATGAAACGTTAGTGATTCTATTAATCACTGAAACGAATCTGTTTACATCCCACATTTTACCCCTCCAATTAGCTGTAGGAGCAACAGCTACAACTGGACCGCCATCAGGTATTAAAGTATTGGCTCGATTCTCATCTTCAACTGAAGTCCAGAGCACTGGTGAGGGTGGAGAATTTTCTAGCCCTAATGCACGTGAATAAGAAACAACTCTGTGCTCATTTATATCAAGTGCAGCCTTAGTCACAATTCTGCTTTTTGCCCTTATTACCCATGGAACTATAGAGCGACGAAAGTCTATAACTAAGTCCCAACGTGTCCTATAAACTTCCAGCCAAACGCCCCACCAGTGGGTTGAAGCGGTCTTCTTAGTAATAGGTATGATTTGATCAAGATTGGGCAGGCTCTTGTAAAGAGGAGCAGATATAGCTCCGCATGCAACCGTTATCTGAGCCTGAGGGTATGACTTGCTAATATGATCAACTATGCCAGATGAAAGCACAGTATCTCCTATTCTAGTTGGTCCGATAATAAGTATTTTCATGATATATACTTATATGCTTCTAACTCTGCTAATACCATTATAATTAAATTAACCAATTAAATTTACTTTGATATTATTAAAGAGGTTTACTAGCATAAAATTTTATAACCACAAATTTTGATAAAATGGAAGACGCTAATTAGATGACAAAAGCTAAATTTGTAGAGCTTGATCGTGGTCTAGTTCTAATCACCGGTAAAGATGGAAACGAATTCCTACAAGGGCTAATATCTCAAGACCTGAATAAAATTTCGGACAGTCAATTCGCCTACGGAGCTCTTCTTACTCCTCAAGGGAAGTTTCTGCATGACTTTTTTATTATAAAATATAAGGGTCAATTAATCTTGGACTGCGCTAATGGACAACAGAAAGACCTAATCTTATTGCTAAATCGTTTTAAATTAAGGGCCAATATAGAGCTTAGTGAAATGGATGATCTTTCAGTTTTTTCTGTTTTTGGAGATCAAGCTGCAAGGGCTTTTGAACTCGAAGATAAAGCAGGGAAAGCTTTGCTAATAAGTGATGGGGTTGTTTACGTAGACCCAAGATCACCTAGCCTTGGCTGCAGGATGTTAACAACCAAAAAATCATCAGAAAATACTTTAGAAAAACTACCTATAATTCAGGGAAAATTAGAAGAGTATGATTTGATTAGAATAAAACTTGGTATTCCTGACGCAGAAAAGGATATTGAGAAAAATAAATCTACCTTACTTGAATGTAACCTTGATAAGTTTAACTGTATCGACTGGGATAAAGGCTGCTATATAGGACAAGAAGTAACTGCACGAAGTAAATACCGAGGTCTAGTTAAGCGGACGCTTTTAACACTTCACTGCCCAAACAACTATCCAGAAAAGGGCGATACTGTCTTATTAGAAAATAGAGAAGTAGGAGTTATAAAGTCTTCTTGCGAAGAATTTGCAATTGCACTTATACGACTAGATACGCTGGAAAACGACAATATAAACCATAACCTAACCAGCGCTGGTAACCCTATATTAATATATCGGCTCCCAATAGAAAATTAATTAAATTCAAAACTTAGTTGGAATATCACTAACGTTTGCACCAATGATTAAAGTTGTTATCTGTCATGCGTAATTTGCATGCTATTATGATTGAATAGTAATAGTTACTGACCTATATATATAATAATAAATAAGTCAGCTCTAATCATAAAAGAGGGTTAGAAGCATACAAATAACAGAAAGTATTATGATGAAAAATGAATATCAGCACTTAAGTGAAATTGAGATTATAAAAATGGCTGAGCTGGAACGTAGCAAAGCTATAAGTAAGTTCATAAAAAGCGTTTTCAGCAAAAAGAAGAATGTTAGGATCCCTTCTAACTCCATCCCAGCAGAGTAAACCATCTGAAATTTAGAATTTTTAAAATAGCCATTACTAAATCTGTAGTAATGGCTATTTTATAATGAATCATGAAATCATTCAGAAGAACTAGCCTGAGCAGCAGCCAACCTAGCAATAGGGACCCGGTATGGTGAACAAGAAACATAGTCAAGACCTATTGATTCACAAAAACTCACAGATTTAGGATCTCCACCGTGTTCTCCACATATGCCTAGCTTTATTTCTGGACGTTTTTCACGTCCTCGCTCACAACCGATCCTAATCAGCTCTCCAACACCATCGATGTCTATAGTTACAAAAGGGTCAACGTTTAAAATCCCATAATGTTGATAATCTGGAAGAAAGCTCGCAGCATCATCTCTGCTAATTCCAAAGGTGGTTTGTGTTAGATCATTCGTTCCAAAACTAAAGAATTCTGCTTCTTCTGCTAATTCATCTGCTCTCAGTGCAGCCCGTGGCAGCTCTATCATTGTACCAATAGTGTATTTTATTGTTTGTTTTCTCTTCTTAAAAACAGCATCAGCTATTGAATCTATCTTTTTCTTGAGTATCTCTAGTTCAACACTTGTAGCAGCCAAAGGAATCATAATTTCGGGAATTACAGAACTTTCTTTCTTATCCGAAACGATTAGACAGGCTTCAAAAATTGCTTTTGCCTGCATTTCATATATTTCGGGATAGGTAATCCCCAGTCGGCATCCTCTGTGTCCGAGCATTGGATTTGATTCTTTAAGCTTCGTAGCTATTTCCCTTATCTCCTCGGCCGTCTTTCCCGAAACTTTTGCAACTTCATAAATCTCCTCATCAGAGTGAGGCAAAAACTCGTGAAGAGGAGGATCCAACAAACGAATTGTTACTGGCAATCCAGACATGATTTCAAAAAGTTTGACGAAGTCTTTTCTCTGATACGGTAAGATCTGATCCAAAGCCCTGCGACGCCCTGTTTCATCGTCCGACATTATCATTTGGCGAACAGCCACAATTCGTTCCGGATCAAAAAACATGTGTTCTGTCCGGCACAAACCAATGCCCTCTGCTCCAAATTTACGAGCTATTTCGGCATCAGTTGGAGTTTCTGCATTAGCTCGAACTCTCATGCGACGCAAACTATCTGCCCACTCCATCAAAAGATAGAAGCCCCCGGATAAATCTGGCTCAACTGTCGGAATTGAGCCTTCTATTAACTCACCTTCCGCTCCATCTATGGTCACCAAATCCCCAGAAACGAAACTTCTTCCTCCAACTGTCATCACTCCTTTATCATAGTCTATCGATACTTCTGTAGCGCCAACGACACAGGGCCTACCCATCCCTCTTGCAACGACCGCGGCATGACTGGTCATCCCTCCCCTTGTAGTTAGAATGCCACGAGCCGCGTGCATGCCGTGAATGTCTTCAGGGCTCGTCTCTATTCTCACCAAAATTACATCCTCACCCTTCTGGGACATGTCTTCAGCCATATCAGCACTAAAAACGATTTTACCAGATGCCGCCCCTGGTGAGGCAGGAAGGCCTCGGGTTAATACATTCCGAGAGGAACCAGGATCTAAGCGAGGATGCAAAAGCTGTTCTAACTGAGAGGGCTCAACTCTGTGAATAGCCTCTTTCTTGGAAATAACACCCTCTTCAACCATCTCAACAGCAATTCTAACTGCAGCTGCGGCGGTACGTTTTCCAGAGCGTGTTTGTAATATATACAGCTTTTCTTTTTGAACTGTGAACTCAATATCCTGCATATCCTTATAATGAAGCTCAAGGATGTTACGTATATCTAGGAGTTTTTTAAAAACTTCTGGCATGGATTCTTCCATAGATATGCCTTGTGAGTTAATCTGATTTTTCCCAGAAATAGTTAGGTGTTGAGGAGTTCGAATACCAGCAACTACATCCTCACCCTGTGCATTTGATAAATATTCACCGTAGAATATGTTCTCACCAGTGGACGGATCGCGCGTAAACGCCACACCAGTTGCACAATCCTCACCCATATTTCCAAATACCATAGCTTGAATATTAACTGCTGTACCCCAGTCGGCTGGTATATCGTGTAATTTACGGTATGTTTTGGCCCTCTGATTCATCCAAGAACCAAACACAGCCTTGATCGCAAGCCATAATTGCTTTTTTGGGTCCTGAGGAAACGGTTCTCCTAATTCATTTAGAACAATCTCTTTGTATTTTTTGACAACCAAACACATATCGTCAGCAGTGAGTTCTGTATCTAAAGTAACCCCAGCATCTAATTTAATATTATCTAAAGCCTCTTCAAAAAGATAATGTTCAATTCCAAGTACGACGTCGCCAAACATTTGTATGAACCTACGATAACTGTCATAAGCAAAACGTACATCAACTGATCTTGTTGCAAGCCCCTCAACGGTCTTATCATTCAAACCTAGATTTAGAACAGTATCCATCATCCCAGGCATCGATGCCCGTGATCCAGATCTGACTGAAACTAAAAGCGGATTATTTGAGTCGCCAAATATACACCCAACAGACTTTTCAACCAAAGAAAGATGCTGGTCAACTAATTCAGAGAGATCATCGGGAAAACTATTGCTATTATCATAGTAGTAGGCACACACATCAGTCGTAATTGTGAATCCTGGTGGCACCGGTAGCCCGAGGTTACTCATCTCAGCTAGATTAGCCCCTTTTCCTCCCAATAAGTTTCTCATCCCAGAGTGTCCATCAGCCCTGCCGTTGCCAAAGCCAAACACCCAATCCGATTTCGTACTATTATTTTCTAGTTTTTCAGCCTTCAATTTTTGAGAAGTCAGCGACATTATCCATTACCTGCTGAATTTGTGTACATAAACATAATCTGTTGTTCCTAATTTCCAAGTCTTCTACATTTACTTTTACATTTTCAAAAAAATTATCTACTGGTTTTCTGAGAAGCGCTAGAGAAGCCATTGCCTCAACAAACTTCTCTTTTTTTACAAGTTCAGTTACTTTTGATTTAGTAGCTACCATAGCTCTCCACAACTCCGCCTCTAATTTTCCTTCAGCATCAACTGATAGATTAGGATCGTACGATTCACCACTAAAATCTTTCTTATCCTTTTTTTCCTCCTGTCGCACAATGTTTGCCGCTCGCCGATAAGCCACCAGTAAGTTGGCTCCATCCTCAGATTTTAAAAACGCTGATAACGCCTTAACTCTTTCTAATAATCTCAATAAATCATCTTCTGCCGATAAAGAAAATATCGCTTCGATGTGACTATGCAGCACACCCTCTTCGCGCAAGTGAACTTTAAGCCTATCTGCCATGAAAACCATTAAGTCATCAGGCACCCCATCGGTTTTAATTTCATACAAATCGCTGGAAATAGAAAATAAAAATTGTAGGGAAAACCGTAATTTATTCTCCAGCACCAAACGAATAATACCTAGAGCTGCTCTACGTAGAGCATAAGGATCCTTTGAACCAGTTGGCTTCTCATTTATAGCCCAAAAGCCTACCAAGGTATCAATCTTATCAGCCAACGACACGGTAATGCTTGTTGTCTCGCTGGGGCACTTATCACCGGGGCCTAATGGTGAATAATGCTCAGCTATTGCTGTAGCCACTTCAGAAGATTCATCATCAGAAAGTGAGTAATATTTTCCTATAGTGCCCTGCAACTCAGGAAACTCTCCCACCATCCCAGTCACCAAGTCTGCTTTAGCCAACCTTGAAGCTCTCCCAATTATCTCCTCATTGGCTTCAGGTATTTCTTTCGCAATGTGAATAGATAATTTAGTTATACGATTAACTTTTGATCCTAAACTTCCTAATTTTGCATGAAACACCACCTTATCCAGGGATGGGACTAAATCATCAAGAGACTTCTTTCTATCCTGGTCCCAGAAATGTTGAGCGTCAGATAATCTGGCCCTAAGCACACGTTGATTTCCTGTTATTATATCTTTTCCGCCGTCCTGGACTGATATATTAGATACAAAAGCAAACTTGGAGGCCAATTTTCCATTAGGAAGTTCAAGCGCAAAATATTTTTGATGAGTTCGCATAGATGCAATTAAGACTTCCATAGGTAAGCCCATAAACTGTTCATCAATATTTCCAATTAACACTTCAGGCCATTCAACTAATCCAGCCACTTCATCAATCAAACTATTGTCTTGCTTAACAGAAAGACCAAATTTTTCAGCCTTTTTCTTGAGAGAATCAGCAATAAAGGTTTTTCTATCTTCTCGATTAATAAGAACGAAACTTTTTTCTAACTGTTTGAGATAATCATCTTCGTTTTTTACTTTAATTATTCCAGGTGCTAGAAATCTATGGCCATATGTATGATCATTAAATTCTAGACTCCCGCCTTCTAAATCAAGCTTACCGGCTATGGGCCTCTCATCAAACACTGCCAATATATTTCGAAGTGGACGAACCCAACGAAAACGACTATCAGCCCATCTCATTGACCGAGTCCAAGACACCTTGCCTATGGCGACCTCGATAAGATCCGCTAGGATGTTTTTCAGATGTAATCCTCTAATCTCAATTACGGCCACATAAAAAGCTCCCTTTTTATCTTCACGTAACTCACACTCATCCAAAGAAACACCATTAGCAACCAGAAAACCATTTATAGCCTTCATAGGAGCATCAGCCCTGGGTCCCTTTCGCTCAATTTTTCGATCAGACTGCAAAGTCGGTAGACCATTCACCACTATAGAAATACGTCGAGGAGTGGAAAAGATCCTTGTGTCTGAATGATTAATTTCTAATTCTTCAAGAGCAGATATTATATTATCAGAGAGCTGATTAGCGGCCATTTCCTGAAGGCCAGCAGGCATTTCTTCCGATAGCAATTCCAAAAGTAGGTCAGGCATTTTTTCTATTTTTTTTATCTCGAGTCTTTAGCCAAGATTGACAACAAGTTTTAGCAAGTTCACGAACACGCAATATATATGATTGTCGTTCGGTAACAGAAATAACGCCTCGCGCATCTAAAATATTGAAAATGTGACTTGCTTTAATACATTGATCATAAGCTGGCAAAGTTAGCCCAGAATCTATAAGTGAATTACACTCCGTCTCTGCGTCAACGAAATGACGCATTAACAGCTCAGTATTAGCTATATCAAAATTATAAATACTATACTCTCTTTCAGAATCAAGAAAAACATCTCCATATTTAACACCACTATTATTGAATCTAAGATCGTATACGTTCTCTACCTCTTGCACATACATGGCCAATCTCTCTAACCCATAGGTTAATTCAACAGCAACCGGATCACAGTCAAAACCTCCTACTTGTTGGAAATATGTAAACTGACTGACTTCCATTCCATCGCACCACACCTCCCAGCCAAGACCCCAGGCCCCCAGAGTCGGACTCTCCCAATCATCTTCAACAAAACGAATATCATGCAAGGCAGAGTCAATTCCTATTGTAGCCAAGCTTTGCAAATAAAGGTCCTGACAGTCATCAGGAGATGGTTTAAGAACCACCTGAAATTGATAATAGTGTTGTAAACGGTTAGGGTTTTCTCCGTATCTACCGTCAGTGGGCCGGCGAGACGGTTGTACATATGCTGCCCTCCACTTGTCGGGGCCTAAAACCCTTAATGCCGTAGCCGGATGAAAAGTGCCTGCACCAACTTCCATATCATATGGCTGTAAAATCAAACAATCTTGTGCAGACCAAAATGTCTGCAAAGATAATATTAGATCCTGGAAACTACTAGCTCCACTCACTGTCTCTTTTGACCCTGATGACATCATATCTTAATGACTATGCCAACCACTTAGCGCCAGCAATCAGTATTAGTAGTCATTATAGAATCAAGCATCTGAAATTTCCTTCATAAATAATAATCTAGTTAAGGTTAAACAAAATAAAAACTAGTTAACCTAATTAACAGTTTACTCCTTATCGGATTGTTCGTCCTTAACTTTAACCACATATGAATCTGTTTCAGAATCATAAACAGTATCTACGTGATTCTCGTCACCCGAGTCACTATCAGAATCACTAACTTTAATTTTACGGGTAACGATCTTAGCTCCGTAAATAACTACAATCAGTATTATAGCTAATACAGCAATTTTTCCGGGTGAAAATCCAAACATATCAGTGAAGTGACGCCTTTTTTAGATTTAGGTTAATACTAATTAAAGTCCGAATCGACTCCAAATCAGTCTTTCTTCTATAGTTTGTATAGCACAGTCTATAATTGTATCGTGAGCATGATGGCCTTTTAAAGCTACAACAGACCCTATACCAAAACGATCTTTGATCCAGCTTTTTCTGAGCGGAATTTCTTTAAATTTAATATTACTTCCAAAACGTTCTTTCATAATAGAATGCAAATCACCTATACCATCTATCAACCCCAATTCTGTGGCTTGGACCCCAGTCCAAAACTCTCCAGAAAATAGAACTTCATCTGATTCTTTAATCTTATCTGATCTCCTGGAACGAACTAACTCCTTGAAACTGTCATGTATTATTTTCTGAACTGATTTAAGACGATCTATATCTTCCGCTTTTTCAGCCTGAAAAGGATCCAAAGCCCCTTTATTTTCACCTGCAGAATAAACTCTTCGCTCAATACCGTACTTTTCGATTAAATTATTAAAACCAAAACCACTAAAAATAACCCCAATTGATCCTAGAATAGAAGAAGAGTCTGCATAAATCTCATCCGCAGAACAAGCTAGCCAGTAACCACCAGAAGCAGCGACATCCTCAGCAAAAGCAATAACCGGAATACCTTTTTCGTCAGCTAACGACCTAACTCGCTTTGCTATAAGTGATGACTGGACCGGAGAACCGCCTGGAGAATTAATAGCCAATGCCACAGCACATACGTCTGGCGCATTAAAAGCCCTTTGTAATGGTGTCTCCAAGTTTGATAGGTTTATGTTGGAAGACCTTAAGCTGGCACGCCCGCTAGCTATTACTCCTTCCATCCTCACAATACTAACTACTTGATACGATTTTCTTAATCGTTTAGGTAAAAGTTTTGTAAAAGGCCTTAATATTCCCATAGCTTTGTTCCAAAATAAATTATTATCAACAGCTCATACCAATAAAGGCATGCCATTATCAAGTATATGGCTAACCTCTTTGGTATATGCTCCGTCACTTTCGTGCAATACTAAACCAGACGACAACCGCAAAGGTGTCGAAACCCCTTTTCTGGCTGATATAATCACTCTCTTAGCCGAACGGCCATGTTTTGGCCAAAGAGGAAAAACAACAATTTCTCCTGCATGCTTGTCCAGTATAGAAAGTATTTCTTCCAAGCGATCAGCTCTATGAATTAACGTTAGACGACCTTTTGGTTTGAGTGCAAGTGTCATTGCTTTTATCCATAAAGATAAATCAGCGTCGCCCTCTACATTAGCAAAATCATTTTCCCTTATAGAGAACTCCCTACGATCTGAACGTGAAACTTGTAGATATGGCGGATTCGAAAAAACATGGTCGAAGCCTTGTTGCAAAATTTGAACAGGAAGATCAGCAACATCAGCATTTACAAAAGTAACGAAATTGTCGAGTTTGTTTAAAAGTGTATTTTCTCTGGACAGAAACAACATATCTTGATTGTTTTCAATGCCAATAATTTTACATCCAGAAACTCTTTTTAACAAACACAATGATGCAGCGCCTGTTCCACTACCCAATTCAAGTAAATGTTCCCCTTCTACTGCTGGTATAGACGCAGCCAAAAGAACTGAATCTATAGACACACGATACCCCTTAGATGGTTGTTTCAAGCAGACCCGCCCGCCTAACAACCAATCCTTTGTAAAATAAATATCGTTTATACCCACTTCCTCCATAGGCTTAACTTCTCTGCATAAATTACATGTTTAATTCATCAAAAAACTTAATAAATAGAACTAATTTAATTCGCCTGACATGCTAACATTATTTTCAAACTGCCAGATAGAAAAATGAGATAAAAAATATTCCCTTATCAATTACTTTCAAACTCTAATTAATTACTTAGCCTGAAATATCAGTATATATTTTTATTTTTTCTCATCTAGTTCCGTTTCATAATTCTGAGTGCGTCAAAGCAACCCCTTGACCCTTAAACACACAACCTTATGCTGAATTACTAACCAATGTTTATTATTGACCTAAGTTAAAGTAAGATTGTTTGACGATTGACTCAAATGAGGGGTGCACACATTGACTGTGGTTGCACAATCAACTGGCATGAGACGAGAAGAACAAACCAATTCTCTCGAAATTTTACGTGATCTATGCGGCAGTGATCTAAAAAAAGTAAACAAACTCATATTAAATAATATGGAGTCAGAGGTAGAGCTGATACCACAGCTCGCCGGACATCTGATATCAGCTGGTGGAAAAAGATTACGTCCTCTACTAACATTGGCCAGCGCTAAGCTCTGTAACTATGAAGGTGATAAACACATTGGATTAGCAGCAGCAGTTGAGTTTATACATACCGCAACTTTGCTGCATGATGATGTTGTTGATAGCTCGGAATCACGGCGCGGACAAGAAACAGCTAATGCGGTCTGGGGAAATCAAGCAAGTGTATTAGTTGGAGATTTTTTATTTAGTCGTGCGTTCATGCTGATGGTTAAAAGCGACTCATTGAAGGTGCTTGCTATTTTAGCAAACGCAAGCGCAGTAATTGCTGAGGGCGAAGTCACTCAACTAACTACAGCAAACAACATATCAACAAATGAGGACACTTACCTAAAAGTCATAAGCTCAAAAACAGCTGCACTATTTTCCGCAGCGTGTCGAATTGGTGCTGTAATTAGTGATAGAACGGAGAATGAAGAAAATGCCTTAGATCAATACGGATTGAACCTTGGCATTGCATTCCAACTAATGGACGATTTTCTCGATTATAATGGGATTAATAATCAGCTAGGAAAAGATGTGGGAGACGATTTCCGTGAAGGAAAAATAACCCTTCCAGTAATACTTGCATTTAAAAGGGGCAACACAAAAGAAAAGGCTTTCTGGCAAAGAACGCTAGAAAATTTAGATCAAAGTAATGGAGATCTAGAGCAAGCCATCCACTTGTTAAAAAAATATGATGCGCTGAATGAAACACAAATTCGCGCTAGAAATTACACAGAAACTGCAAGAACTGTTCTGAATCAATTTCCAAAAGGCCCCTACAAAACTGCGTTGGAGGAGGTAGTTAATTTTTGTGTTGAAAGAACTTATTGAGTGATTTCATAAATAAGGAGAACATAGACGAGCTATCCCATCCCTTATTTTGATAAAAATACTTCTTTTTCTTAGTTCACTTATATTTAATGGTCTCGCCTTGTTAAGCTCATAGTCAAATATCTTTCCTAATTCCAGAGCTAGATCTACTCCTTGACACTCCAGGTTAAATTCAAAATTAAGAATTAAGCTACGTGGGTCCCAATTAGACGAACCTACCATTGACCAGCATTCGTCAACTATCATCATCTTAGAATGATTAAAAGGCTGTTTACCCAACCACACTCTACAGCCAACTGCTATTAACTCATCTACACGTGCCATTGTTGCCCAAGAAACAAAAGGAAGGTTAGACTTTTCTGGTAAGATAATATCAACATCAACACCACGGATTGCAGCTAAACTTAAGCCAGAAATTAGAGTTTCATCTGGTAAAAAATATGGAGTCATAATACATAGAGACTTTCGAGCTTCTCCTATTGCAGCAGCTATTATCCATCGGGCTCTTTCGAACGACTCATGGGGGCCTGAAGGAATTCCCCTAGCAACAACCCCTCCTTGACCATGAAGCACAGGGAACCACTTCTTTCCAGATAAGGACTCCTTAGTGGTAATATACCAATCATCAGCAAATGCCTCAGAAAGATGGGACACCAGAGGTCCTTCAATTTTAAAATGTGTATCCCTAATGGGAAACTTTACTTTTTGTTTAGTTACATTTGCAGAGCTTATATTCATGCCACCAGTAAATCCGATCTTACCGTCAACAACTAAAATTTTCTGATGGTTTCTTAAATTGAGATATGGCATTTTCCAAGGCCATAAAGAAAACATAAAACGTGCACTGGGTATATTAAAGGACCTCAAACCTCTTATGATTGGAGGCCAGGAATAAACCTGCCCAACGCCGTCAATTAATACCCGAACCTCAACATTACGATCTACCGCACGCCCTAGTGCCTCCAGAAATTTTTGACCTGTACGGTCATATTTAAAAATATAGGTCTCAAACCCTATAGAATGTTCTGCGTTATCTATTGCCTTTAGCATTTCTGGATAAGCCTTATCTCCATTAATTAAAGGATAAACACTATTACCAAAAGTGAGTTCATTAACTGCCAATACATTTGTTAGCCTGGTAAGCCCTTTGTGAATCCCACTATTTTTTATAGAAACTTTAGAATCGGAATCTGACACACTCTTTGAATTCTCATTACAGATAGACTGTAAATTATTTAATTTGTGCGCAGGCGCATCTGGCCTTATTCTAACTGCCCGTCTTTTAATCCGATTTATGCCCAATAAAAGATAGGCGATAGAACCTATAAGCGGAGAGAGTATTATTAAACCCACCCAAGCAATTGCCGCTCTTTCATTTCGTTTAAACAAAATAACAGTAGCTGATAATACAATAGCTAATATAAAAACAAATGTAGTAGCTACATAAGGCCAATATTGTTGTATCAATTCGAACACTTTTTCCAACATCCTAAATTTTACAAAAAACTAGGCTAAAATTACCTATCTAATAATGGTATTATTAGAAGGCTTGCTCTAATTTGATGTGTGCAGCAGTTCACATCTGCATAAAGCAGTGATTAAATTTTAAATCAAGTATAGTTCTTAAACTCATATAAATTTTGGAGTCATATGTAGTGAATTCTTTGGCCATTCTTAAAAGAATATTCTATCCGAACACCAACACTGTAAAAAGTGCGTGGAGTGCCGCTGTTAATAGCTGCTATAGTTCAAGCATATTGGCTCTCAATCGTTTACTGTTTGGGACTGTATGGCTATCTACCCCACAACCTATTGGACCAGGACTTGCACAGATAGGAGTAGGATTTTTCTATATTCTTATGGCTTTCTTAGCTTTTCGACGTTCGAGAATAGCCTGCGTAATTATACTACTTTTTTCTGTGATCGAAGTACTAATTGAAGTTCTATTTGTAATAATAATAAGAAATGAGATTAGACTTTCTTTTTTTATAGTTTTGATTTCTCTGGTATTAGCTTTTGGAGGGTTTAGAGGGGCTAACGCTATTTTTTCACATTATAAAAATTCTAACTCTAAAACATAATAACCGTTAAAGGAAAAAATAATGACTGCAATGAGAATCTGTTTCGTTGGTGATAGCATCACCGTGGGAAGTGGAGACAATCACTTTCTAGGTTGGCCTGGCAGACTGTGTCAGCATGAAACAAAAAACGGTCATGATGTAACACTGTATAACTTAGGAGTTCGGGGAGATACTTCTGACATGGTTATGAATAGATGGAAAAGAGAATGTGAAGTCCGTTTACCCATTCATGTAAGTGGTCGATTAGTTATGTCCTTCGGACTAAATGACACCGCAGAAGAGGCAAACAGTGGAATTAGGGTACCCATGAACAAAACCATTGCAAATATAACAACAGTTTTAGACGAAGCCAAAAACTGGCTTCCAACAATAATGGTCGGACCCGTACCAATAATAGAGGACATGCAACCCTACATTTTCCCTGATGGAACAGCATACCAATATTCAAATACACGAATAGCCGAATTAAATGATCACTTAGCCAAAATTTGCTTGTCCATGGACATACAATATTTAAATCTTTTTGAAATACTGATCGACAATGAAGATTGGATAGAAAGTCAACGAGAGTGCGATGGAGTTCACGCTACTGACAAAGGGTATGAGACAATCCACAAAATAGTAATGAATTGGGATTCATGGCGATCTTGGTTTTCCTAATTCATAAGATAGGGTGGGCCCGATCAACAATAATGACCAGGCCCAACTAAATATTATAAAAATTTACTGAGGTATTTTCCCCTCAACTCCCTGTACATAGAAGTTCATACCGAGAAGCATTCCGTCCGAAGCAACTTTTCCTGCTGGCACAACAATCTTTCCTGATTGATCTTTGATAGGCCCTGTAAAAGCATGCACTGATCCGTCAATTATACCTATCCGTGCCTTTTCAGCCATTGCAACCACGTCTTTGGGGATTGCTTTGTTATATGGCGCCATAAGCACCATACCAGATTTAAACCCTCCCCAAGTGTCACCAGATTTCCAGGTCCCATCTAATACGGCCTGGGTTCTCGAAATATAATATGGAGCCCAATTATCAATAATGGCAGTAAGATGAGCTTTAGGGCCAAATGCAGTCATGTCAGAGGCTTGACCTAACGCCCAAACACCTCTTTTTTCCGCAACTTGAACTGGTGCAGGTGAATCCGTATGTTGCATGATGATATCAGCGCCTTGGTCCACAAGGGTTTTAGCAGCATCAGCTTCTTTTCCAGGATCAAACCAAGTTGAAACCCAAACCACCTTAATTTTCACCTTGGGATTTACCGACCTTGCTGCTATCGATACAGCATTAATTCCTCGAATTACCTCAGGGATAGGAAACGAAGCAACATAGCCAATCACATTGGACTTAGTCATTTTCCCAGCTATTAGGCCTGCCACATGACGACCTTCGTAAAAACGACCGGAATAGGTAGAGACATTTTTATCTCTTTTAAAGCCTGTCGCATGTTCAAAATGCACTTTCGGATGCTTTTTAGCTACTTTTAAAGTAGGATTCATATAGCCAAAAGACGTAGTGAAGATCAGATTATGACCTGTACTGGCAAGCTGGTTAATAACCCTCTGAGCGTCGGCACCTTCTGGTACCTTCTCGACATAGGTGGTTTTGACTTTTCCACCAAATTTCTTTTCGACAGCAAGTCTTCCTTCATTATGTTCATATGACCAACCATGATCGCCAATTGGTCCGACATAAACAAAACCAACTTTTAGCGGATCAGCCTGAGAAACTGTTATGGCCGATAGAAATAAAAACGAAACTGCTGAAATAGCTAGAGATGTTAGTATACTTGGTAACTTCATAATACCCCTCCTTTGAATACCTTAGTTTACCAACATTCATTAAAAAACTGTCCTCAAGGTTCAGGTGAGTTTGCTGAAACCCGAGGATAAGCCTTAATATTTACCTCTTGATATTTATCTAATTTTCTTAATTAGCATTTATGCTCATCCGTGGGGGTGAAAGCTCTTACCAAGACAAGCGGGAGCGCTAATCCTGATCCGAAAATCATCTCTAGATATCATAACTAGCACTATAATAGTTACTAAATATGGCAACATAGATAAAACCTGAGATGGCACATCGACCCCGAAGCCCTGCGCATGTAACTGTATAATAGTGATACCGCCAAATAGATAAGCTCCCAAAAAAGCCCTCCAAGGCCTCCATGAAGCAAAGACCACTAACGCCAAAGCAATCCAACCTCTACCAGCAGACATATTTTCAACCCAAAGTGGTGTATGAGCCAAAGATAAGTACGCCCCCCCTAATCCTGCCATAGCGCCACCAAAAAGTATTGCAAATAAACGTATAAGGGTTACAGAAAATCCAATAGAGTGAGCAGCATCATGATTTTCACCGACAGCACGTAATGCCAACCCCCAACGCGTACGCATCAAAAACCACGTTACCAGTATGGCCATAAAAACAGACAAATAGACCATAAAATCCTGCTCAAACACCAGTGGACCAAGGCCCCGAATATCACTAAAGAAAGGCGTGTTAAGCTTAGGTAAGCTGTTTATTGTCTGACCTACAAACTCATGACCAAGCAATGCACTTAAGCCAACGCCAAATATTGTCAATGCTAGGCCAGTCGCAACCTGATTCGAGTATAAATATAAAGTTAGAAATCCAAAAATAAACGACAATAATAACCCTGAGAAAGCCCCAGCAATTACTCCAATATAGGGATTTCCTGTCTTAACGGTAACTGCAAAAGCACCAACAGCACCTACAATCATCATCCCTTCAACACCGAGATTTAAAACCCCTGATTTTTCAACAACTATCTCTCCTATTGCTGCAAACACCAGTGGGGTAGAAGCTGTTATAATTGTTAATAATGCTGGAATAACGAACTCAATTATCATTAGTCAGTATCCGTAAGCCCCTCAATTTATCTTTACACGATAACGAATTAAAACATCACTCGCTAAAAGAAAAAAAAGTAACATACCCTGAAAAACCCCAGTAACAGCACTAGGAAGATTCATTGTTATTTGTGCTGAATCTCCTCCAAGATACGTGAGCGCCATCAAAATTCCTGAAAATATAACTCCAATAGGATGCAAACGACCCAAAAAAGCAACAATGATTGCGGTAAAACCGTATCCCGGAGAAATAACTGGAACAATCTGTCCTATAGGGCCCGCAACCTCTATAACTCCAGCTAAACCAGCAGTACCGCCACTTATCATTAACGCAAACCAAATCAATCTCTTTTGTTTGAAACCGGCAAAACTAGCTGCAGCAGGTGCAAGCCCTACCACTCTTATTTGAAAGCCAACAACGTGTTTAAAAATAAACAACCATGCAAAAATCGCCACTCCCAATGCTATTAGAAAACCAATATGTAGCCTCGTACCTTCTATTAATAAGGGCATCAAAGCTGAATCATGAAACAATCTAGATTCAGGAAAATTAAATCCATCTGGATCCCTCAATGGGCCGTGTATCAGATAACTCAGTATTAAAAGCCCTACATATGTTAGCATCAAACTAGTTAAAATTTCATTTGTATTAAATCGTGTTTTAAGCAGAGCAGGAATTGCTGCCCAAATCATACCTCCAAAAGTCCCGGCTATAAGCATTGCTGGAATCAAAAATGGGGTTTCAAATTCATAAAAAGCTAATGCGAGCCCTCCACCAAACAAAGCCCCTATTGTAAGTTGTCCTTCAGCTCCAATGTTCCAAACATTAGCCTGGAAGCCAATTGAGAGCCCTATAGCAATTAATATTAGGGGAGCAGCTTTCACTAACAATTCTGCAATTCCATCCAAAGTTGAAATGGGTTCAATGAAGAAAGCGTCTAATGCCTGTAGTGGGTCTGTTCCCAACAGCCTAAACATAACCATTCCAGCCAATAAAGTAAGAAGAACTGCTATTATTGGCGACTGATAAATCATCACCCGCGAAGGCACGGCCCGGGGTTCTAACTTAAATACCATTTAATAAATTATCTTCCTGAGAATTAACAATCACGCCACCCATTAACATTCCCACTTCTTCTAAGGTAATATCTTCTAATTGTTTTGGTGAAGACAACCTCCCCTCGTAGATAACGCAGATAGTGTCTACTATTTCGAAAAGTTCTTCGAGATCCTGTGATATGACTAAAACAGCTGCACCTTGCTCTGCTAAATTGATTAAAGATTGTCGAATATACGCTGCCGATCCAGCATCAACGCCCCACGTGGGTTGCATTGCTATTACAATATTTGGATTCTGTATTATCTCTCTACCAAATATAAATTTCTGCAGGTTTCCTCCTGAAAGACTAGAAGCTAAACTTCTAATACCTGATGTCTTAACGTCATAATTAGTAACTATATTTGATGCATATTTATCAGTTTTTAGTTTTCTCAAGAACCCGTTATTAGCCAATTTCATTCTTGTAAAGCCAGAGAGAAATGCATTCTCTGATAAACCCATTTGGGGCACTGCTCCATGCCCTAATCTTTCCTCCGGAACAAAAACCATTCCTAGCGAACGACGGTCATTGGGTCCAATATTTCCTACATTTTTTCCAGAAATAACAATGCTTTCTGCTTTATTACCTAACTCTTCTCCGCTCAAAACATTCATTAGTTCTCTCTGACCATTTCCTGCAACGCCAGCAACACCTAAAATTTCACCCCCACGAACCTCTAAAGAAATATTTTTTAGATCAGTGCCATAACTTTGCTTCGCCCTATAACTAAGATCCTTTAATAAAATTTGTGGTTTGCCAAATTGTGAATTCTTTTTTCTAGTTGGTTTTTCTAGGCTTCTCCCCATCATTTTTTCGGCCAAACTTCGAGGGGTCTCATTTTTCGGATTACAGGTATCAACTAAATTACCCATCCTTAAAATTGTTGCTGTGTGACATAATTCCTTTATCTCTTGGAGCTTATGACTAATGTATAGTATTGATACTCCATCATTTGATAATCGATTTAATGTTTTAAATAGACTCTCTACTTCTTGTGGAGTCAAAACAGAAGTGGGTTCATCCATTATCAATAAACTTGGGTTTTGCAAAAGACATCTCACCACCTCAATTCTCTGTCTTTCTCCAACTGATAGTGTGTGCACGTATCTCTGCGGCTCTAAGGGCAATCCATAACGGGAGGAGATTTCTATAATTCTTTCTTTAATGCCTGCTTTTACTACCTTACTGGAGACTCCTAAAACAATATTTTCTTCAACAGTCATGGCATCAAATAATGAAAAGTGCTGAAAAACCATTCCAATACCCAATCTTCTGGCTACATTAGGACTTGTGACTTGGGTTTTCTTACCTTCCCATATTAACGTCCCTGAATCTGCTTTCTGAACACCATAAATACATTTCACTAACGTACTTTTACCCGCACCATTCTCCCCCAAAAGAGCGTGTATTTCACCCGGCATAACCTTAAGATTAATATTATTATTCGCTTGAACCCCAGGATAACGTTTAGTAATTCCTATAAGTTCTAATCTAGGGGTTAAATCCATATCCACACAAATGCCTTTATCTTATCGAAGACTCAAACTTAATTGATTTAATTATGTTAAATTTAGTTTAACATTCATAAGATATGACAAAATTAACCACAACCTACAATGGGATAACAGTTATTACGACAAACTGAATTCTAATTTTTAGCAACCCACTCAATTAAAGCATTAGTTTTCCGTATAGCTAAATCAAAAACAATAGTTAAATTAATGGATGTGTATAAAACTGATGGACAGAAAAATATTTATGAAGCGAGCAATAGAAATAGCTGAAAAAAATGTCTCGGATTTGCTTGGAGGACCATTCGGAGCAGTAATTGTAAGAGAAGGAAATATTATTGGCGAGGGAAGTAATACAGTTACCAGCACTAATGATCCAACCGCACATGCAGAAATAAACGCCATAAGACAGGCGTGCCAAAACACTAGTTCATTTAATCTCTCTAACTCTACGATTTATACTAATTGTGAACCTTGTTCCATGTGCCTTAGCGCAATCTATTGGGCAAGAATTGAACAAATATTTTTTGCTAATACTAAAACCGATGCTGCAGAAATAGGGTTTGATGATGATATAATCTACAAAGAAATAATTCTACCAGCTGAAAAAAGAAGCATACCCGCCCAACAAATCTTTATTGATGAAGCCACTATAGCGTTTCGTGCTTGGGAGAAGTCATTATCTAAAACCAATTATTGAGCAAACTCATATTTTATGAAGTTAAATTACTTAAATGATATATTTATTAAGCTTTCCACCTATAATGAAAAAAACTAATTTTATTAAGACATCATACAAATAATGTCACAATGCCAAATGGAGTCATAACTATGACACCTTCTACAAGTCAAAAAATGAATAGCAATTATATTACCTCCTTGGAAGAATTGAATGAGCTATATGGCGAATCTCCTGAAGGGGCTATTAAAAAAGAAATTGGCTATATTTCCGATCAATATAAAAAATTTATAGAATCTTCGCCTTTTGTAATTATAGCTACAAGTGGCTCTGGTGGACTGGACTGCTCTCCCCGTGGTGATCCTCCTGGTTTTGTAAAAGTAGTTAATAAGAAAACTCTACTAATACCAGACCGAAGAGGAAATAACCGTGTTGATAGTTTAAGTAATATTATTGAAGATCCCCGTATATCACTTCTGTTTCTAATCCCAGGTATAGGAGAAACCATCAGAATAAATGGGTCTGCTAAAATTTGTGTAGACCCTGATCTTTGCAACACTTTTTCAATGAATGGAAAAAATCCAAAAAGTATAATTGAGGTTGTAGTTGGCACTATTTACTACCAGTGCCCTAAAGCACTAGTTAGATCAAAATTATGGGACGCTGACAGTCAAATAGAAAGAAAAAAGCTGCCAACAACTGGTTCAATTCTCGAGGCAATAACCGAAGGAAAAATCGATGGAAATGAATACGATAAAGCATATCCTAACCGACTCAAAGAGACGATCTACTAAAAGATAATTTGTTGAAAAGGAAAATAAGGTGAAAGATCTGTTTTCAGTTTTAGGAAAAGTGGCCTTAGTAACTGGAGGCTCAAGAGGTATAGGGTTGATGATAGCTAGAGGGCTTGTTGAAAACGGGGTAAAAACATACATATCCTCAAGATCAAAAGAAGCCTGTGATGTAGCTGCTTCCGAGCTTTCGAAGATCGGAGAATGTGTAGCCCTACCCGCCGATTTATCAAAAGTTGAAGGAATTCAGAAGCTATCAGAAGAAATAATTTCCCGTGAAGACAAACTTCATATGTTAGTTAATAACGCCGGCTCAGCTTGGGGAGCAAGCTTCGGAGAAGTCCCTGAACTAGGCTGGGATAAGGTTATGGACTTGAACGCTAAGACAACTTTCTTTCTAAGCCAAGCTTTGCTAGAACCCCTTAGTGCTTCTGCTACCCATGAAGACCCCGCAAGAATCATAAACATAGGATCTGTTGATGGATTAAGCATTCCTAAACTAGAGACTTATTCCTATCCTGCTAGCAAAGCCGCTGTGCATCACCTGACACGAGTTCTTGCCCATCATCTGGGGAAAAAAAACATTACTGTGAACGCAATTGCTCCGGGGCCGTTTGAAAGTAAAATGATGGACTACACACTAACCAATCATAGAGATGAAATAGAGAGAATTTTACCAAGGGGTCGTCTAGGAACCCCAGAAGACATTGCGGGCACGGTAATTTATCTTTCGTCCCGAGCCGGAGCATACTTAACTGGAGCACTAATCCCTGTAGATGGCGGCTCACTAGTATCTAGTGAAATGTGGCGCCCTTAAATTATATATTAATGTGATATTGCATCCAAATAACTGCCCAACAGCTAATAAATCACTTAACATTTATTTACTTAGTTTATCTTGGAGAATTTTATTCACCACCTGAGGATTGGCTTGGCCATTAGTTAACTTCATTGCCTGCCCAGTAAACCAACCTACGACTTTAGTGTTCCCTTCACGAAACTGCTGAGCTTGTTCCGGGTTATCCAGAATAATCTGATCTATGAGTCTCTCTATTGCTCCTTGATCGTTGATTTGTTTCAGACCTTTATCTTCGATTATTTTAGAAGCATCATAACCAATATTGAACATCTCAATAAAAACTTCCTTAGCTATACGCCCTGAAATGCTACCGTCATGTCTAAGTTTGAGACATTCAGCCAATTGTCTAGCACTGATTGGAGATTCTGATATTGATAAACCTGCAGAATTTAACAAGCCAAATAATTCATTAATGATGAGATTAGCTGCATCGGAGGCTACTCTCGACACGGACAAATTCGAGTCCATTTTTAACTCTTCAATAACTGACGTTTCAAAAAATTCAGCCACTTCTTTTTCAGCGACTAAAATGGCCGCATTTGCACTGGTGATATTATATTCTGATATAAAGCGTTCTTTTTTTCGGTCTGGAAGCTCAGGAAGTTCATTAGCGAGTGAATCAACAAAGCTCTGTTCTAAGACCAAGGGCAAAAGATCAGGGTCAGGGAAATAACGATAATCATGTGCTTCTTCCTTTGTACGCATTGAAACTGTTATAGATTTGTCAGAATCAAAAAGTCTTGTTTCTTGTTCTATTTGACCCCCATTTTCAATTATCTCTATCTGACGCGTAACTTCATAATCTATAGCCTGCCTCAAAAAACGAATAGAATTAACGTTTTTAATCTCACACCTTGTTCCAAGTTCCTCGCCCGGAACCCTCACAGATACATTTATATCTGCTCTCAACGAACCCTGAGACATATCACCATCACATGTGTTAAGATAACGTAGAATAGTTCTTAACTTAGCTACGTAAATAGCAGCTTCTTCACTTGATCTGAGATCAGGTTTAGACACTATCTCCATAAGAGCTACACCCGAACGATTTAAGTCTATATATGACTTAGATGGATGTTGATCATGAATTGATTTGCCTGCATCTTGTTCTAGATGGATTCGTTCAATTCCAACTTTAAAACTTTCCCCATCAGGTGGATCTATATTAACGAAACCTTCACCCACAACAGGCTGGGAAAATTGACTTATTTGATATCCTTGTGGCAAATCAGGATAAAAATAATTTTTTCGGTCAAAAACTGAATAAAGATTAATTGTTGCTCCCAACCCTAGTCCCGTTCTCACAACTTGACGCACGCACTCTGCATTTACAACTGGCAACATGCCTGGCATAGCTGCATCGACCAAGCTCACCTGACTGTTGGGATCTGCTCCAAAAGCTGTTGAGGCACCTGAAAATAATTTGGCCTCAGAAACCACTTGAGCATGTATTTCTAAGCCAATAACTACCTCCCAAAAGCCATTTTCTCCTTTGACAAGCTTACTTTGATCCCCAACAACCCGAGTTGTGACGTGTCCAGTTAGATGATCAGGTGTTTTATTAGTAGTCATTTATAATTTCCGGTTAGATTAAGTTTTCCAGCTAAGTTTTTGGTCTAAAGCTGAAGTCTGCAGCTAGCTCAAGTGCATTTGCTACTAATAAAAGTTTTTCTTCAGCAAACTTTGGCCCGATCAAATGTAATCCAAGTGGAAGCCCTTCATGACTTAAACCAGCTGGAACAGATATAGCAGGAAGGCCTGCCATTGACGCCGGAACTGTAAAGACATCATTCATGTACATTGAAATTGGATCATCCATTTTTTCTCCTATAGGAAAAGCCGCTGAAGGCGCAGTAGGAGTCAAAATAACATCACATTCTGACCAAGCATTATCAAAGTCGTTTATTATCTTGGAGCGAACTTTTTGTGCTTGTATATAATATGCATCGTAATAACCAGCCGATAGAACATAAGTCCCTATCATAATTCGTCTTTTTACTTCCGAACCAAAGCCTTGTGCTCGGGTTTTTTCGTAAGTATCTGTAATATCTTCGCCCTCAACCCTTAAACCGTATCGCACTCCATCATATCTCGCTAGATTGGAAGAAGCCTCTGCGGGAGCAATTATGTAGTAAGCTGGTAAAGCGTATTTAGTATGTGGAAGTGAAATATCAATTATGTTTGCCCCGGACTCTTCTAGCCATCTTTTTCCTTGTTGCCAAAGGCTATTAATTTCATCGGGCATACCATCCAAGGTATATTCAGCAGGTATTCCTATTCTCAAACCTCCAACCTTTCCTGACAGAGCTTTAGAATAACTAGGCACCTCAAGGTCTGCACTGGTAGAGTCCTTGGGGTCGTATCCTGCCATAACTTCCAACATCAAGGCTGCATCTTTAACTGATCGAGTTAAGGGGCCTGCCTGGTCAAGTGAGCTAGCAAAAGCAATGATGCCCCACCGTGAACATCTTCCATACGTTGGTTTAAGGCCAACAATTCCACAAAATGAGCTAGGTTGACGAATAGAGCCTCCAGTGTCTGTTCCAATAGCTGCAAGAGCAACTCGATCAGCCACAGCGGCAGCTGATCCTCCTGATGAGCCACCCGGAACTAAATCTTTCTCCATATTATCACCAGATTCCGCCTTCCATGGATTAATACATGGACCATAGTAACTGGTCACGTTTGCAGACCCCATGGCAAATTCATCCATGTTGGTTTTTCCTAAGAGAATTGCACCCGATTCCCATAGTTTACGTGTGACGGTAGATTCATAGGTTGGCTTAAAACCATCCAATATTTGGCTGCCTGCAGTAGATAAAACTCCTTTTGTACAAAATAGATCTTTGACAGCTATAGGAATTCCATCTAGATGACCAAGTGTTTCTCCCTTCGATCTACGCTTATCGGAGTTTGCAGCCATTTCCAATGCCAGTTCTGGCGTTTCATCGACATAAATGTTTAATTGGTCACTTTCAGACATAGCTTCTAGGTAAGCTTGTGTCAGCTCGCTTGCGCTAAATAGCTTCTTATCCAAAGCCATACTTACATCATCAATAGAGAGTTCTATAAGATTCTCAGTTTTAGTCATCACTCGATGACCTTTTTAACAACAAAGAATCCTTCGTTCGCTTCGGGTGCATTTTCAAGAACTTCATGAACATAACCGCCATCATCCACCTCATCTACACGCTGATGCGGTTTTATTTCAACAACATTAGTCATAGGATCAACATCGCTGGTATCTACTTCAGATAATTGTTCAACCCAATTAACAATTTTAGATAACTCTTCTGAAAGAGGTTCCAAGTCGTCATTGGAAATATGAAGCCGTGAGAGCCTAGCTATTCTAATTATTGTTTCGTCATCAAAGGCCATAAGTTTCTCATAAGGTTAATACATTACTAACTAGCGCAAGCTATCATTGAGAATTCTTATCGGCAAGTCATGGACAGTCTCATCAGGTACGCGTAAATATAAAATATGCCAATTTGTAAACCTAACGAACTGATTAATCTGATTTCCTCAAGTCAACGACTACTTGGTCTGGACTTGGGAAGCAAAACAATTGGAATTTCCCTTTCTGATTCTCAACATGTTGTTGCATCACCAATAACTACCATAAAAAGAAGTAAGTTTCGATCAGACGCTAACATTATAATTCAGTTAATATTAGAAAACGATATAGGTGGATTAGTAATTGGGTTGCCTAAAAATATGGATGGCACTGAAGGACCTCGCTGTCAATCCACAAGGCAATTCGCCAAAAGTTTTCTTGAAATTCACGAATTACCAATTACGTTTTGGGATGAACGACTGACAACTGCAGAGGTAGAAAGAATCTTGATTCAAGAAGCAGATATGTCTAGAAAACGACGTGGCAAAATAATAGATAAAATGGCAGCGGGTGTAATTTTACAAAGCTTTTTAAATTATCATAAAAGCTATTCAATTCTTTAAAGAAAATAATTTAATATTTCTGTGTTTCATCCACTAAAAATAGTTATATTTACCAATGTTAAAATTAAATTATAATCTGACACACCATGCGAAAGCTGGGCCTCATATTTTTTTAAACACCCATCTGAAGAAGCGTGATGGCATCCTCTGTTAGATTTAACAAAACTTCCACAAATGTAGATGGCATTCTGGGCGGCTCAATGTGGGATGTTCCTAATGACGGAACAATAACATGGGCAGTGCAAGATAGTGAGTCGTTTAGCTGGGGAGACAACCTTACAGAGTTTAATGAAGTAAGTCGCATATTTGCTGAGTATGATGAGGTCATTGACGTTGATTTTTTCTACAATGGTTGGTTCACATCTGATTCAGAAAAACCAGCAGATATAGTTATTATTTTCGACAATTTGTCTCAAGAAGGTTTTTCGTCTCAAGTAGCTGGTTATGCAAATTTTCCAGGAACCACGGAACAAGGAACCGTAAAATTAAACTTAGAATCAGGAATTCAAAATATATTGAGTCCAGGAAAGTCAGGATATCATGTAGTTATTCACGAGATAGGTCATGCTCTTGGATTGACTCATCCGCATGATGGAGGCCTATGGGATTGGCCAACGTTTTCTGATCTCGGCATTTCGGCGCAAAATAGCTTATACACAACTGTCATGAGCTATGAACCTCCAGCTTACAGCTGGACTTACGGGTGGGCTACAACTCCAATGATGTGGGATGTATATGCCCTTCAATTACTTTACGGTGCAGAAGATGAAACCAGATCCGGGAACGAAAAATATTATCTTTTGGACGATAATATGGCTAATGTTATATGGGATTCTGGTGGAAACGATACCTTATCAGCAGAAAATTCCGTGTTCAAAAATTGGGTTGATTTAAGGCAAGGGTATTGGAGTGTTGGCTCTCCAGACACAGGCGTTCTAGACGTCACAGGAATTGCTTATAGTACCATAATTGAAAACGCGATAGGAAGCAGTCAAAACGATACAATAGTAGGAAATAGCGCAGACAATAATATTGTCGGCGGACTAGGCAATGACCTAATTTCTGGAGAACAAGGTAACGATTCATTATTTGGTGGTGAAGGAGATGATGTCATTCATGGAACGTATGGCAACGATGTTATTGACGGAGGCGAAGGAAAAGATATCCTAACTTACGCTACTTCCTCAGCTAAAAAAAATATTAACCTTACACTAAACTTGGTTACAGATGACATTACAACAGACACTATTTCTAACATAGAGTGGGTTGTTGGAACTGCTTACGCAGACACTATTATTGGCGATAACCACGATAACACATTACATGGAGGAGCTGGAGACGACCATATCCTTGGCAATCAAGGCAGTGATGTAATTAATGGTAATGAGGGAAATAACACAATAAATGGTGGCGACGGAATTGATATACTTAGTTTTTCTAGTGCCTCCAATTCAGTGGTAGTTAACCTGAAGAGTGGCAAAGCGTTAAACAGTAATTATACGAATGAAATTTCTAATTTTGAATGGGTTGCAGGTAGCAATTATCAAGATCAAATAATTGGCGATGAAAATTCAAACCGCCTAGAGGGTGGAGGTGGCAACGACACAATTGATGGTAGAGCAGGAACGGATACAGTTACCTATAGTGGCTCAATCTCAGAGTATAGTGCTGTTGAATCAGGATACTCGATCATCATAAGCGACGGTACCGATTCTAGGGACGGAACTGACACCCTTACTTCGATTGAAGCCTTTAGCTTTGGAGGGACGAGTGCAGTCCTAAGTGACTTACTGAATCCTACTGATGTAGATAACGGCGTTTATCGTTTTTTCAATCTTGGAACAGGGACACACTTTTATTCAGCTAGCCCCGTTGAACGAAACCACATTATCAACACCTACGATCAATTTAACTATGAAGGTGCCTCCTTTAAGTCAGCAGGTACTGCTAGTGAAAATACAGCTGGTGTACATCGTTTCTATAATACAGAACTTGGCACCCACTTATTTACGATGTCAGAGGTAGAAAAATTCCATATTATGGGTAACATGCCTGTTTTCAGTTACGAAGGTATCGAATATCAGGCGTATACATCACAAATAGATGGATCAATTGCCTTATACAGGTTCTTTAACACTGTAACTGGAGCTCATTTCTTTACCCCCTCTGAGGTTGAGAGAGACAGTGTTATCGAAAACCTACCTGTCTTTAATTATGAAGGTATTGCCTTTTATGTTGATTTAATTGCCTAAGTGTATATACTGTGACGTATATTCTTATATTCTATAAAAATATTTTTTTTACATTTTTTACTTTTAATTTCATACGATTACGTATATATAATGGCTCATGTCTTCTCCGCTCCGTATAATTCGTGAAAAAATGAAGATTACCCAGTCGGAATTAGCAGAACTGATGGGTACGACGCAAGCTACAGTATCAAGAATGGAAGCTGGGCAGTGGGAACCGAGCGCCTCACAGATTCAGGCGGTTTTAAAAAAATCTAACGAAGAGAGATTGAATCTTTCATTTGATGATTTCGTTTTTTCTAAAAACGAAGAATTATCTACTCGCCAAAATGGGAACGACCAAGAAAGGAATTATTTTAGCCATAGGCACCTGTTAGGAATACAAGAACTTTCTCCGCAAGAAATTACTTTTCTATTAGACTTGGCCGACGTTTATGCTGAAAAGAATCGTACCATTGATAGAAAACTATCTCTATTAAAAGGAAAAACTGTAATCAATTTGTTCTTTGAAGAATCGACCCGAACTCGTACCAGCTTTGAATTAGCAAGCAAGCATTTGGGTGCAGATGTTATCAATATAGCTGTTGCTTCTAGCTCAATAAAAAAAGGAGAGACGGTAATTGATACAGCGGTTACTTTAAACGCTATGCATGCGGACGCTCTAGTAGTTCGTCATCCTCATGCTGGAGCTGTGCAATTATTATCTGAAAAGGTTAACTGCTCAGTCATAAATGGCGGCGATGGGAGTCATGAGCACCCTACCCAAGCTCTATTGGACGCTCTTACAATACGTCGTCGCAAAGGTCACCTACAAGGACTGCTAGTCGCACTATGCGGGGATGTAGCACACAGTAGGGTTGCACGTTCAAATATTTATTTACTTCAAACAATGGGGGCGCGAGTCCGAGTAATAGCCCCTCCTACACTTATACCATCTTCCATTGAAAGACTGGGAGTAGAAGTTTTTCACGATATGCGTACCGGACTAGCGGGTTGCGATATAGTCATGATGTTAAGGTTGCAACGCGAACGCATGAAAGGCTCTTTTGTGCCTTCTGTACACGAATACTTCCATTTCTATGGACTTGATTATGAAAAACTAAGTCACGCAAAGGAAGACGCTCTGATAATGCATCCAGGACCAATGAATCGTGGTGTAGAGATTGATTCCGCTGTAGCTGATGATATTGATCGATCAGTAATACACGAGCAGGTAGAAATGGGAGTTGCAGTCAGAATGGCTTGCCTAGATGTATTGACCCGAACTATTTGAGGTTTTTTAATGGCTTCCAGAGTTGCTTATACAAATACACGAGTAATTGATCCCGAATCAAATTCTGATATTCCTGCAAATAACATTGGAGGACTCTTAACTGATGGCCCGTCGATTAGGGCAATCGGTGAAAATATTTTTCAGGATGGCGTGCCTGATGGAACTTTGCAAATAGACTGCCGAGGCGCCGTTTTAGCGCCAGGCCTAGTAGATATTCGGGCTGATTTATGCGAACCAGGCGCAGAACATAAAGAAGATTTAGAAAGCGGTAGTCGTGCTGCAGCTGCAGGAGGAGTAACATCTGTAGTGGCCATACCCAATACTCAACCAGTGATCGATGAAGTCTCAGTTCTAGAGTTTATAGCTCGCCGTGCTAGAGAAGTTAAACTGATAAAAGTATTCGCCCACGCAACAGTAACCAAGGGTGGAAATAGTGATGAGTTAGTCGAAATGGGACTCTTAAAGGAAGCTGGAGCTATTTCATTCACTGATGGCTTGAGAACAGTAACTAATGCGAAAGTCTTGTTGCGAGCTCTCAAATATGCACAAGCATACAATGGAATAATCATGCAGCACCCTGAAGAACAAATGCTATCACAAGGGGGTGTAATGCAGTCTGGAGAACTATCGACAAGGCTTGGACTGCCTGGCATTCCAGCGGAATCTGAAATAATAATGCTCCAAAGAGACCTTAAATTAGTGGAAATGACTGGAGGTCGTTATCACGCAGCGCATATCTCTACTGCTCCTTCGGTTCAGGCAATCGCCAACGCAAAATCGATTGGACTGAACGTAACCTGCGATACGTCTCCACCTTACTTCGCCCTAAACGAACTAGCAGTTGGAGAATATCGCACATTTGCCAAACTCCTCCCTCCTCTTAGAAGCGAGGAGGATCGAAAAGCAATTATAGAAGGCCTCTCCAACGGAATAATTGATTGTATTGCTTCTGATCATGCCCCACAAGACCAGGACTCGAAACGACTACCCTTCGAACAAGCAGAATTTGGAGCAGTTGGGTTGGAGACTTTGTTACAGTTAACTCTAGAGCTTTACCACAATAACCATCTTGAATTAATCGATGCATTATCATTAGTGACCAATAAACCAGCGAGTATATTGGGCCTGCCAGTTGGCAAATTAACCGTCGGTGGCCCAGCCGACTTAATTATATTTGAGCCTGACTCACCCAGAAAAATAGAACCACAGACATTTGTCTCAAAGTCTAAAAATTCTCCTTTTGATGGTAGATTGGTACAGGGACATCTTTTAAGCACTGTAGTAGATGGACGAACAATTTACTCAGCAGTAACGTAGCATAGGACCACAGATAGCCATGGAAGACGGGGCAACCCCTATTATCTTTTTCCTGGGAGTTATTCAGTCAACTTTGAACTTACCTGACTGGAAAAGCATAATCTATGATTGGCAAATATTTGTCCCTATATTTGTCGTTGGTTACATTATTGGCTCAATACCTTTTGGGCTAATTACGACAAAGTTATCTGGGCTAGGAGACATTCGAAAGATAGGCTCAGGTAATATCGGAGCTACCAATGTTCTACGAACTGGGAAAGTTGGCTTAGCATTATTGACTTTATTGCTAGATACAACAAAAGGATTTTTAGTAGTTTTTATTTCTCAAAAATATTGTGGCCCAGACGCAACTTTTTACGTTTCTCTTTTAGTAGTCCTGGGACATATGTTCCCTATATGGTTAAAACTCCGTGGAGGTAAGGGAGTTGCAACTTTTTTTGGAGCACTATTCGCACTAAGCCCAACTTCAGCAATAGTAGTTCTAGCCATATGGATAATAGTAGCTCTAGCTTTTCGCTATTCTTCCCTAGCCGCTCTAATATCAGTTTCCTTTGCCCCACTATTTGGTCACTTTCTATCTGACCCACAAATAGGTTCCATTTTAACCATTCTTGCCATTTTAATATGGATAAGACATATCAACAACTTACGAAACTTATTCAAGGGTAATGAAAGAAAAATAAATATAAATTTAACTACTCATAATAAATGAGTATTAACAAAAAACACATGCAAATTTTTCATATTGGGAAACACTGTGGTTGACGAATAAACCGATCAATGCCAATTAATCGGAAATAGAAATAAAACAAGGTATACAAATATATACAATTTACAAAAAAAAATGAAACAAAACTTTAGAACAATTAATTTTAAGTTTGCTAGATATGTATTTTTGATGTGTCTAAAACTTACGGATAAAGAAGCACATGCATGTAGTAGTTGTAGAGTCACCTTCTAAGGCTAAAACTATAAATAAATATCTTGGGGAAGACTATGTGGTGCTTGCTTCATATGGCCATGTTCGAGACCTCCCTGCAAAAGATGGCTCGGTTAAACCTGAGGATAATTTCTCTATGGTCTGGCAGGTGGCCGATAATTCAGAAAAACAATTAAAAGAAATAATAAAGGCCCTTAAAAAAGCTAATACTCTATATTTGGCAACTGACCCCGATCGTGAAGGAGAGGCAATTTCTTGGCATATTGAAGAAATACTCAAAGAAAGAGGTTTTTTAGATAAAATCGATGTAAAACGAGTTGTATTCAATGAAATAACAGAGACCGCTGTCAAGGAAGCATTTGTTGAGCCTAGAAAGCTGAATTCAGAATTAGTCGAAGCATACTTAGCTCGCCGCTGTCTTGACTATCTAGTTGGATTTACACTTTCTCCTGTTCTGTGGCGTAAGTTACCCGGCTCAAGATCAGCAGGTAGAGTACAATCGGTTGCTTTAAGGCTAATTTGCGAACGCGAAGCTGAAATAGAGGTTTTTAACCCAAAAGAATATTGGACAATTAACGCAACTCTAGAAAATGTTAATAAACAAGAGTTCACAGCTCAACTTACTCATCTAAATAATGAAAAGGTTCAACGGTATGACCTAGGCAATCAAGAAGCAGCCAGACAAGCTTGTGTAGCCATAGAAGAAACGCAATTAAAAATACAGAACGTAGAAAAAAAACGTACCAAAAGAAATCCTCAGCCACCCTTTACGACTTCAACACTACAGCAAGAAGCCTCAAGAAAATTAAAGTTTAGTGCCACCCATACGATGCGAACAGCGCAGCGATTATACGAAGGTATTGATATTCAAGGAGAAACTGTAGGTTTAATAACCTATATGAGAACAGACAGCATAACGCTTAGTCAACAGGCTGTAACAGCAACTCGGGAGTTAATAGATATTGACTATGGGGAGGCTTACCTTCCAGACAAACCACGTATTTTTCGAACCAAGGCCAAAAATGCGCAGGAAGCACATGAGGCAATAAGGCCAACTGATGTCCTAAAACGACCAAACAGTTTAAAGAAGTCTTTGGGAAAAGACGAGTTTCTTTTGTATGAATTAATATGGCGCAGAACTGTAGCCTCTTCTATGCACGAGGCAGTAATTGATCGTGTTGCAGTTGATATTCAGTCTATTGATAAAAGTATCACATTAAGAGCAAATGGATCGACAATTGCCTTTGACGGATTTCTCAAAATATACAGTGAGGATATAGATGATCCTATAATTTCAGGACAAGACAACCCATCGGTCGAAGAGGATGTTGATCGACGATTACCAGAACTCAAAAGCGGTGATCCGGTCGTTAAGAAAGAAGTTGTCCCTAATCAACATTTTACCCAACCTCCACCAAGATTTACAGAAGCTAGTCTTGTCAAGAAACTAGAAGAATTGGGCATAGGAAGACCTTCAACATATGCCTCAACGCTTCAAGTCCTCCAGGACCGAAACTATGTGACATTAGAACGGCGCAGGTTTACGCCTGAGGATAGAGGAAGAATAGTAACCAGCTTTCTAACAAAATTCTTTAATAAATATGTTGAATATGACTTTACAGCTCAGCTTGAAGAGAAACTTGATGAAGTTTCTGATGGAAGCATTGAGTGGAAAAAAGTGTTAAGAGAATTCTGGATAGATTTCGAAAAAGCAGTTGAAGAGACAGGAGAGCTAAGATTGCGCTCCGTTATCGACGCTCTTGACGATGAACTTGGAACACATTTCTTTCCTGCTCGTGAAGATGGATCGGAGCCCCGAAGTTGCCCGGAATGCAAACAAGGGCGATTAGGCTTAAGATTAGGAAAACACGGTCCCTTTATTGGCTGCACCGAGTACCCAACCTGCAAATTCACCCGACCTTTATCAATGAGTCAGTCAGAAGAAAATGACTCTACTCCGGATAAAGTCCTGGGCAATGATACAAAAACAGGAAAGGAAATTAGTCTCCGCAATGGGCGCTATGGCCTTTACGTTCAATTGGGAACAGATCCAGAAGATAAAGGTGAAGACAAACCAAAGCGTACCGCGATTCCGAGGGGAATTGATTTTTCCGAGGTTGATCTCCAAATGGCAATTGGATTACTTGATTTACCAAGGGACATAGGGCTTCACCCAGAGGATAATAATATGGTTCAAGCTCATTCAGGGCGCTTTGGACCTTACATTAAACATGGAAAGAACACTGCCTCACTGCCAGAGCCTCGTGATGTGCTCAGTATTGGCTTGAACCACGCAATAACCCTCTTGGCTGATAAAAGTAAATCCAGAGGTAGAAGTTCCAGAATCTTAAGAGAGCTTGGATTACACCCAAGCGATGAAAAACTAATAACCCTACAAGATGGTAGATATGGACCCTATATTAAGCACGGAAAGATCAATGCCAGCGTTCCAAAGAGCTATGATTTAGAGAGTCTTACGTTAGATGAAGCGATCACATTACTTGCCCAAAAGACTATGAAAAAACAATCTAAATCTAGAAAAAAAACCACTAGAAAGAAAAAGGCCTAGCAAAAAGCTTGGTAACGTCCAAAAAAAGTAGAGCTTTCAGAAGCAAGTTGCCGAGCAAAGAAGAGCTATATTCCTTTATACAAAAACAGAATAATGGAATATTACGACGAGAAATTGCTAAGGCTTACCAAATAAAGGGAACTCTACGAACTCAGCTCAGAGCTTTAATTAAAGAGCTAAAAAACCAAGGACTAATAGAGAAAACAAGAAGTAGACGTTGGATATCAACCGATAATTTTTCAGGCATTAAAGAACTAGAGGTCTATGACCTTGACAGTGATGGTGAACCACTAATTAGACCTGTAGGTTGGGAACATAAACTCCAATTGCCTGAGATTTTTTTAAAAATCCAAAACGATAATTTACCCGCCCCCGGTATAGGTGACATACTTCTTTGTCGATTAGAAAAAAATGAACAAGGCCACCATTCTGCAAAACTAATTCGTCAAATAGATAAAACTCCTGAAAAAATAGTCGGTGTATACCAAAAAACTCTAGATGGCGGAATTGTCATACCTGCTGATAGACATACCTCAAAAGAGTATAGAGTTAACGAAAGCAGTGCGAATGACAAATTTGACGGAGAGCTGGTTGTTGCTAGTTTTTTACATACAAAAAATAAAATCAGAGAAATAAAAATTATTGAAAGGATCGGCAACGCGTCTGACCCAAGGGCAATTAGTCTAATCGCTATACATAGAGCGAATATTAGAAACGAGTTTTCAAAAAACATTCTAGAAGATGCTAAAAAACTGTCTTCTCCCACTATTCAAAATCGCACAGATTTGCGTAACGTTCCATTAATAACGATAGATGGAGAAGACGCACGAGATTTCGACGATGCAGTTTTTGCCGAGCCAGATACTGATAAAAAAAATCCTGGTGGATGGCACTTGATTGTAGCTGTAGCTGACGTAGCCTGGTTTGTTAGATCGGGGACACCCATTGATCTTGAAGCATACAAGCGCTCTAACTCTGTGTACTTTCCGGACCGAGTTGTCCCAATGCTACCTGAAATAATATCAAATAATTTTTGTTCTCTATTACCTTATGAGGACCGCCCTTGCATCGCAGTTGACTTATGGATTGATAATGATGGAAACCTAAAACAACATCTTTTTCGTCGTGTCCTAATTAAATCACACGGCCGTTTCACCTACGAGCAGGTTGAAAAAGCATGTGATTCGAATACACCATTAAATCTAAAAGACACAATTAAAAATTTATTTGCAGCTTACAAGACCCTTGAAAAGGCAAGAATAAAAAGGAAGGCATTAGAACTTAATTTGCCCGAGAGCAAGGTGGTTTTTAATTCAAACGGTCGAGTCAAATCTTTTGAAACAATAAAACGGCTTGAGAGCCATAAAATGATCGAGGAATTCATGATCACTGCCAATGTTGCCGCAGGATTAGAACTCACAGACTTAAAACAGCCAACTATGTATCGAATTCATGATGAGCCTGACATCGAAAAGACAAGAGAACTTTTATCAACCCTTAAGGAGTTTGGTTATAAGCTTCCTAACTCTAAGCTATTGGGCACAGCAGACTTTAACTCAATAATAAGTAAATTGTCTGACAAAAAACATAAAAACCTTATTCAAGAATTAATTCTACGCTGCCAAAGTCGTGCGGAATATAGCCCCGAAAATATAGGTCATTTTGGTCTAAACCTTCCAACTTACGCCCATTTTACTTCACCAATACGTCGCTATGCTGATCTTCTTGTTCATAGAGCATTGATTACTGGATTGAATTTTAGCAAAACAAAAAAATCAAATGAAAATCTATCTGAAGAATTCGCTCAAACATTTGTTGAGGTAGGAAAAAAAATATCAGCTAATGAAAGACAAGCCATTAGCGCTGAAAGAGATGCAAATGACCGCTACTCAGCTTCTTATCTGGAAGATCACATTGGAGAAACATATAAAGGATCAATCAGAGGGGTATCAAGATCAGGGTTATTTATAACAATTGATAAATCCAAAGCAGATGGATTCGCACCAATTACCAAATTGCCAGGTAGAGGTTATAAATTTGATTCAATCAAAAAATGTTTAGTTAATCGTCAGAAGGGTTCATCTTATAACCTGGGCGATAGTGTGCTACTCCGGGTCATCGAAGCCAGCGCATTTAAATCAACGGTTATATTTGAAGTTTTGAATAACAAATCAATGAAAAGCAAAAAAAAACAAAAAAAATGAATCATGAAGTGACCTAGAGCTTGACAGAGAAAAATGCATCGCTATGTTCACTAGCAATAATCCATTGGTTTAAAATCTTAGGAAGAAATTAATGGCAAAATCAAATACTGTTTTAGTCAAATTGGTAAGCTCAGCGGATACAGGATACTACTACGTAGCAAAAAAGAATCCTCGAAAAATGCCGGATAAAATAGAGCTCAAAAAATATGACCCTAAAGCTCGAAAACATGTTTTATTTAAAGAAGAAAAAATGAAATAAATTGTAATAGCTAAGTTACACTTAAAACCGCCTCTAGGGCGGTTTTTGTTTTATACACGTATTATTTTTAACATAATTTCTAAGTAACAATTTAGTGATTTAATTGAAACAATTCTCGTTTTGACCTACAAACTACATCTAATTATCAGCAAATTTCTTTTTCTAATTCTTGAATTTTAATTAAAGTTGCTGTCATTGAAAAATCGCTATAATCAAAAACAAACTTTCGTACAACCCCATTGTCTTGTAGATCCTGAGTCATCTCAAATTCAGGACTAATTTTGTCTTTGTTTTTTGAAAATAAAGCCAAACGCACCTTCCACCATTTTCTTTCAGTAAGTTTTCCCAAACTGATTCCGAGTCCCTCTGAAGGTGATCTTGCCTTTCCTAAAATCATCAGAGTCGATTTTTTTGGAGAAATGCTTGGTTGGGACCCATCAAAATAGTAACCAGATTCTTGCCTAGTCCCCGTTTTTACAGAATCGATAATAGAAAGAGTATGTTCATAAGGAAACATTGTCTTACCTGGAAACTTAATAGTTCTATTTAATGGTAATTCATAGGTTGCAATCCCGGGCATCCCGCGGGCCGCTCTTTTCGCTATACCTCTAACTTCTTCAATCACCTTTCCTCCCACGATTGACTTGGAAAAAAATTTATAAATTTTACCATCTAAACTTTCAAAGGTATTTGTGTTCACCTGAGAGTTAATTTTTTTCCCACTTAGGTCTTTCATAATAAGAACCATCCTCTGTTTCGAGGACCACCCATGACAACTATGACTCCATTCAGCCACTAATCGCCCTTGTATGTTTAAGAGGGTAGATGAAGGATCACGCTTAGATAGTTTGAGTTCATAAAAGCCAATGTGTGGAACATGGCTTTGTTCTGAAGCATTCGCAACAGGGCTAGAATCGCATAAAATAGCGATCCAAAAGATCAAAAAAGTAAGGACATCAGATATCATTTAATCCTTATGCTTCATTAAAAAACCAATATTGATAAATTTATAATAAACCCTGTTACTGTTTTACTTTTTTGTTGGTAAAACTGATTTTATGTGTAACTCGCGCAAATGCTCTTTAGAAACCTCAGCAGGAGCTTGCATTAATAAGTCTTCAGCACGCTGATTCATTGGAAATGCTATTACCTCTCTTATGTTTGGTTCATTAGCAAGCAACATAACGATACGATCAATGCCAGGCGCAGAGCCTCCATGAGGTGGGGCGCCATATTTTAGTGCATTTAGCATGCCACCAAATTGAGCTTCTAGTTCCTCTTGACCATAACCAGCTATTTCAAATGCTTTCACCATAATCTCTGGCTTATGATTTCGTATCGCACCAGAACTCAGTTCGACGCCATTGCAAACTATGTCGTATTGATAAGCTAAAATATCCAGTGGCTCAGTGCTTTCAAGAGCCTCCAAGCCTCCTTGGGGCATAGAAAACGGATTATGGCTAAACTCTAACTCATTAGTTGTCTCATTGCATTCATACATAGGATAGTCAACAATCCAACAGAATGAAAATTCATTAGTATTTAATAGACTTAAATCTTCTCCAATCCGTGTTCTTGCCAAACCTGCCAATGGAACAACATCCTTAACTTTACCAGCAACAAAAAAAAGTACATCTCCATCTAATAGCTCAAAAGATTCTATCAATAATTTAATTTCTTTTTCTGATAGAAACTTTGCTATTGGTCCTTTAGCTTCTTTATCTTCAAAGATAACATAACCAAGTCCTGGCGCACCCTGTTCACGCGCCCATTCATTTAGGCGATCAAACCAACTACGTGGTTGTTTTGCAGCGCCTGGCGCAGGAATAGCACGCACGACGCCCCCATTTTTAATGGCCCCAGAAAAAACTTTAAAGTTTGATTCTGAAAAAATTTCGGATACGTCCTTAACAATCAGCGGGTTGCGTAGATCCGGCTTATCAGTTCCATACATAAGCATAGAATCTTTATATGAAATGCGGGGGAATGGCGAACTAGTAACAGACCATGAATCATTTTTTTTATAATTAGAGAACTCTTTAAAAACACCAGATAAAACTGGCTCTATAGTTGAGAGAACATCCTCTTGTGTGACGAAGCTCATCTCAAAATCAAGCTGGTAAAACTCCCCTGGAGACCTATCCGCTCGTCCATCTTCATCCCTAAAACAGGGCGCAATTTGAAAATAGCGGTCAAACCCTGCGACCATTAATAATTGCTTAAACTGTTGCGGAGCTTGCGGTAGTGCATAGAATTTTCCTGGGTGTAGTCTTGATGGTACTAAATAATCGCGAGCCCCCTCAGGACTGGACGCTGTGAGTATAGGAGTTTGAAACTCAACGAAGTCTGCTTCTATCATTCGTCTTCTTATAGACGCAATAACTTGATTTCGGAGTAATATATTCGACTTGACCTTTTCACGGCGCAAATCCAAGTAACGAAAATTCAGACGTATTTCCTCACCCGTATCTTCTTCTGAGTTTACCTGCAAAGGAAGAGCCGCGGATGATGATTCGATCACAGCTTCTTCGATTTTTACTTCCACTAAACCAGTAGGGAGAGATTCATTTATTGTATCGCTCGTCCTTTCAACGACCAAACCAGTGACTGTTAAAACAGATTCTAGCCTTGCTCCCTCTATAATTTCAAATAGATCGCTAGATGTATCAATGACACACTGAGTCAGACCATTCTGGTCACGAAGATCAACAAATAATAAATTACCATGGTCTCGTTTTCGATGAATCCAACCAGATAGCCGAACATTCTGTCCAGCATTATTCGATCTTAATTCGTTACAGTTATGTGTTCTATATGGATGCATGTAAACCCTCGGTAATTACTATCTTTCTCTCAATGGCCATGGAACGGTAGTCCATGTCAACCCGTTGTTTTAACTATTGCTAGACAGTTAAGCAACTGGCCACTTTAAGAGCAGGACGAATCCGTGTTAAAAAGCTTTAATGACCATTATAAACAATCCAAAAGAACTACAAGAAGCTTGCAACAAACTAGTTGAGGCTCAATATATAACCGTAGATACGGAGTTTATGCGAGAAAGCACCTTTTGGCCTCAGCTATGCTTAATACAAATTGGTGGTCCAAAATTTGCATTTGCAATAGACCCTCTCGAAAATAACATGAACTTGAATCCTGTAATGGAGTTATTTGCTAACAAAAATATCACCAAAGTCATGCATGCAGCACGTCAAGACATGGAAATTTTCTATCACATTAATGGAAAATTACCGGAACCCCTCTTTGACACGCAAATAGCAGCAATGGTTTGCGGTTTTGGTGATCAGGTTGGCTATGAAGCGCTAATTTCTAGGCTAACTGGTAAAAAAGTCGATAAATCTTCACGATTCACTAATTGGGCACACAGGCCACTGACCAATGAACAAATTAAATACGCTTTGGCAGACGTCACACACCTAAGAGACGCCTACGAAATACTATTGTCTAAGATTAAAAACACAGGTCGCTTAGAATGGATAAAATCTGAAATTGATCAACTATGTAATCCTAAGCTATATCATATAACACCTAATGAAGCATGGAAAAGGCTAAAATATAAGCGGTACGAGCCACGTTATTTATCAGTTTTACAAGCAGCTGCTGCATGGCGAGAAAATGAGGCTATGTCTCGTAACATCCCCCGCAACAGAGTTTTAAGAGATGAAATCATTTTACAGCTCGCGGCAAAGCCACCAACTGATGTCAGCTCCCTTTCTCTTGTAAGAGGGCTCTCAGAATCCTTCACAAAAAGCCTTATGGGGGATTCTTTATTAAAAGCAATTTCAGAGGGCATCAAGTTGCCTATTGAACTCGCTCCTAAGGCGCCAATGAAAACTGACTTACCTTCAGGAATAGGCCCCATATGTGATCTTTTAAAAGTGCTGCTAAAACTTAAATGTGAAGAATACCATGTTGCACAGAAATTAGTGGCAAATAGCTCTGATATTGAAAGGATTGCCGCAGACGATAATGCAGATGTTCCCGCTTTAAAGGGTTGGAGAAGAAATTTATTCGGAAAAGAAGCGTTAAAATTGAAAAATGGAGAGATTGCACTTTCCGCGTCTGGAAAGTCATTGAAAATTTTAAATGTTGATCAAACTAGTAAAAGAAAAAAAACAGCTCCAAATAAAAAACAGATCAAAAAAGTTTAGAAGAAACAATTTCTAAAACAGAAAAATAATCAGATAATTAAACACTGATATTATTTGATTGACAGTTGATGTGATTTATTCATCTGTGCAGCCAGCTGAGAAAGTCGTTTTCTGACAACATCTGATACGAGAGAAGAAATTGATCTATCAACTTCTAAATGGACCCTTCTATTACTAGCCCTTAAACTACTCCCATCAAGCAAATCTAATTGTCCCCCGGATAACGTCTCGGCCAGGCGAAGTGCGTTACCTAGCCTTGTTGACCAATCTATGTGTGTAACATCTAGCAGCTTATTTACGACACTCAACGAGCTACTTCCCATATTACCTCCGTAACGACGATAAACAGCTAGCGCCAATGTGGCCTTTTCCTCATGAGTTACAGCTATCAAAGGTAATCTTAAAATACGAAAAAAAACCTGCTCGGCCCGATAATCAGGATGCTCATGCCAACCAATATCCGCCAAAAGACAAACAGATAACCTTAATCTATTCATTTGGGTTCCTTCATCAATAAATAGTGGAGCCACCCAATTGAACAATTTATTGGATCCTGGCATGAACCGGGACTCACGAATTGCAATATCATGACATGCAATTATTAAGGGGTCAGAGACCTTTTCTGACTTCTTTAATCGATCAAATAAAACTCCTTCACGTACGCCTAAAGCAGAAAAAACTACTTCATGAGGAGAAAGTTCCCTGATTAGGCGGTGCATAATTAAGGCCGCAACTGGCAAAGATTCTGCTCTTTGTGAAGAGATAGACTCATCAAAGGGTAAGCTAGCTTGGCTTAAACCGCCAATAACTTGACAAAAATCGAGTGCTACATCTGCCTTCATAGAGTAATTATGAACAACACTTAGTGGATAGCCCGATTGAGCGATATGAAGTCTAGCTATCGCTCGCCAAGCACCCCCGAAAGCATAGAAAAAACGAAGCCCGCTCATATCAGATAACCAACGTGCTTCTTCAATAATGCTATCAATCCTACTCTTTAATGGGACTTTTCTGGAGCCCAAATCGGATAGCAACCTGAGGTGACCAAGGGGAAGACTTACGCCAGATTTAAAAACTCCTTTATCTACTCTTGCCAGTTCTAAACTTCCACCGCCCAAGTCGCCTGTAATTCCATCTGCGTCAGGCATCCCACAGATAATACCATTCGCCCCCAAGCGAGTTTCTTGCTGCGCATCTAACTGTTTCACAGATTTTTTAAAAAGTTTTTCTACTTCAAAAATAAACTTTCTACCATCCTGAGCCTCTCGAGTTGCTGCGGTAGCAAAAATATTCAAATCTTTAATGTCCATTGCCTTCGTTAAGGCTGCAAATCGTGGAAGGCATTTAAGGGCTCGTTTAACTCCTTTAGGGTCTAAACGTCCAGTTTTTTGCAGTCCCCTGCCTATTCCACAAATTACTCTCTCATTAAAGACAGGCATTAAGGCACGTGATCTACTTTGATAGACTACGAGCCTTATAGAATTAGATCCTATATCTAGAACCCCTACAGGTTTCAGCTTTAAAGATTTAGTGTTTAAAGCCATCAGAAAGACAACCAAATATAATTATTCGCGGTTTTGCAAAAGCAACGTTGGCACACTTCCTGTCTTTTTGAGTGCGCTGCCTCGTCCAGAGAGGCTTGGATTGGTCATAAAATATTTGTGAGCGCTGAATGGTTCAGTCTCTTTCTTATTTTTGGCTTTAAAATAACTACCGCTTGAATTCAAGTTCCAGCTTTGCGCTACATCTAAGAGATTCGCAACCAAGATTTGATCCAGAATTTGTGCTTTTACAGTTTTATTATCAATCGGTACTAACACTTCAACACGCCTATCAAGGTTGCGTGGCATCCAATCAGCCGATGAAATAAACACCTTTGATTCAGTCGAAGGTAATTCTTTACCCGCACCAAACGCTAGTAGTCTTGAATGTTCAAGAAAACGACCTACTATACTCTTAACTTCTATGTTTTCACTGAGGCCCGGTATACCAGGCCTTAAACAACATATAGCTCTTACCATAAGCCTAATCTGAACCCCAGCCTGAGATGCTTCATAAAGCAGATCAATTACGTCCCCATCAACGAGATTATTTAATTTAGCCCAAATATTACCGGGGAGACCAGCTTTAGCATGAGCAATCTCGTTACTTATGAGTTCTGTAAGCGTATCACGCAGATTAATTGGTGAAATAGAAATCTTTTTTAAAGATTCAGGCTCTGCATAACCTGTCATAAAATTAAAAATACGTCCCGCATCCTGACAGATGTCAGGATCATTAGTAAAGTAGCTAAGATCTGTGTAGATACGCGCTGTCTGCGGATGATAATTTCCGGTTCCAAAGTGGGCGTAAGTTCGAAGTTTATTATTCTCTCTACGAATAGCAATGCTAATTTTCGCATGAGTTTTTAAATCTATAAACCCGTAAACTACTTGTACCCCCGCCCTTTCAAGCTCTCTTGCCCAACGTATGTTGGCTTCCTCATCAAAGCGAGCTTTTAATTCGACTAATGCCGTCACAGACTTTCCTGCTTCGGCAGCCTCAATAAGAGCGCGAACAATTGGAGAATTCTCCGATGTTCTATAAAGGGTCTGTTTTATGGCTACTACGTTAGGGTCTCTGGCTGCCTGACTTAAAAACTGAACAACAACATCAAAAGATTCGTAAGGATGGTGAACGACAATGTCCTTGCTTTGGATAGCCGCAAAACAGTCTCCTCCAAAATCTCGAATTCGTTCAGGAAATCGAATATTGAAAGGCTTATAAAATAAATCTGGTCGATCTAAATTGGCTAACTCTATTATACGATCAAGGCCTAGGATTCCATCAAGATAAAAAACATCATTACTTTCTGCACCTATATGACTAACAACAAATTTCTTAAGGTCATCAGCCATAGAGTTGTCTATAGTCAACCGAATAATGTTACCCCGACGACGTCGCTTAAGAGCCGTTTCAAATACTCGAACTAAGTCTTCAGCCTCTTCAAGGATTTCTATGTCACTATCTCTAATGACCCTAAACGTCCCTGAACTGAGGGTGCTAAATCCAGGAAAAAGTCGATCCAGAAACATCGTGACCATTTTTTCTAATAAAATATATTTTCCACTCAAACCTGGTAAAGTCACAAACCTTCTTATTTGTGCTGGAAGGGGCAACAAACCAACCAACTCTCGGTTGTCCGATTCGCGAACAAGCTGAATAGTCAGTGTCAAACCTAAATTTGGTATAAAAGGAAAAGGGTGCGCTGGATCAACAGCTAGAGGAGTTAAAACAGGAAAAACTTCGGTCATAAAGTAGTGATCTGCCCACTTATACTCGCCACCGGTAAGCTCATGGGGATTAACTACAGATACTTTATTCACTCTTAAGCGTTCATTAATTAAACGCCAGGTTTGCTGCTGGTCATTAATCAAATTACTTACTTTTTCATTAATAGCTTTCAGCTGTTGGCTCGGAGTCATTCCCTCTTGACTAAGAAATTTGACGCCTGCCTCAACCTGACCTTTAAGCCCTGCGACACGAACCATGTAAAACTCATCAAGGTTAGAAGCAGATATGGATAAAAACTTTACTCGCTCTAATAAAGGATGTTGAGGGTTTTTTGCCTCCCCCAGCACCCTTTCATTGAAAGATAGCCAAGACAACTCACGATTAATAAATCTATTCATCGATTCATTATCTATTGAGTTGTCTACGTTTTTATCTAAATCTACTTGGGTACTTGCATTCACCAGAAGTTCTCTCACCAAATTTTTTATTAAAGAAATCAAAGCAGCTTTATTAGAAACACAAATCACTCATGATAGTGCATTTTATATATTAGTAACAAGTCATGTAATTTTTTATAATCCACTCTCAAGCTTAATTTCTTCTATTTCAGAAAAAACCTCGCTTAATAATGGAATAGTTACAGGGCGGCGCATTACAAGAGCTTTTTTATCAACGATCGAAGCCAAATCCTCTGCTGCCTTAAACGAGCGCTCCATTCGTGATATTGCAAAATTAATCACATCCCTTTCTACCTTTAGCTGCCTATCAGAGAATAATTTTAATAATACGGCGGCTAGAACCTTATCATCAGGCAAGGCTATTTCCGTAACTGGTAAAGAGTTAAGTCTTGAGCTTAAATCAGCTAACTTTATTCCCCATCTACCAGGAGGAGTTCGCGCGCAAAAAAGCATGTGTCCCTTACGTTCATTAATTAGATTATAAACATGTAAAAGAGACCTTTCACGCGTAGAGTTTTCAATAATTAATTCTGCTCTATCAACCAAGACATTCTTGTTGCTTTCAACTATATCTGGTGGTTCATTAAGATCAAAATCATCTGGAAACAACACCGCAGAACCAGATTTATCACTCCAAACCTTTCCCAAATGAGACTTTCCGCTAGATTCTGGACCCCAAATCACTAATCCAGGCGCTGGCCAATTTGGCCAGCGCTCAAGCCAATTCACTGCATTAATGTTGCATTCAGAAACAAAAAGATCAGATCTTTGAAATCCTGTTCGATGTCCTAAATTCAGAACAAGTTGATTTAATAGACTATTCCTTGTCACGATCTCTAAACCTAAGAGTAGATATCACTGACAAATTAGTATTTTTCGAATTAATGCCGGGCTCAATATTTTGATCAGCCTGTGAAAAAGTTTCAATTACTAAGTCTTCTTGTAATAAAGTGTTTGCCATCTGACTTTTATCGCCATAATGATAAATCTCAATAAAAACAGATTTAATCGAAAACGATCTAATCTCAACTCTAAATATAGATGCAATTTTGCTCAATCTGTTTTCGATCACAACCCACTCTTCAAGTGAGTTCAGAGGAACGTTAATTAGAGTGCTTTTAGGTCGATCAAACTCGATAATATTTTTAGTAGTCCAGTTGTTTTCTATCATCGCAGAAAGTTTTAAAGCAGCGTTTACGAATAAATCTTGTAAGCTTTCTGAATTGGTGGCATCTAAATTAAATATAATTGGTTTTTCCGTATAACCTCCGATTTGGGTGGTAGATATGTTGATATTTTTACCTGCAACCGTCTCCGAAACAGTGGCAAATGCAATTAGAACCTGCCCTGCTCCATAACGATTAGCTATGGAGCTAATACCAGTTGGATCACCATCAGCAGCCTTACTTGCATCAATATCAGTGATATCACTCAAATCTCCTATAGGTAAAATTTGAGGAACTAGACCATTACTTAAGGGTAAATCCAACCAAGCATTCCTCCAGAAATTACCCTCGTCCCAAAGCAGTAATGAGCCATGTTTTCTTAGTAGAGGAATTACCAATATCGGTTTACTTGTTGATTCCGCATATGGCACGCCACTTTCCCTCAACAAACGCCGTATCTCCAGGGGCTTAAACCTAACCGTTAGATTTGCTATATAACGAATATCTGATAAACGCTCTTCAGCTACTTCTAAGGCCTGCACTAAAAACTCTAACTGTTCATCATCAACAATTGGCAAAGAATTGACATCTTCGTCCCGCGTAAGTCTGCGAAGAAGTATAGACAAGGCTAGTTTTTGACCTTTTGCAAATGCAACATCTCTGGCCTTAGCTGCCGTTTCTGACGTTTCATCCACTTTTATTCCACTTATTGAAAAAACTTCAGGGTTGTAACCTGATGCATCTGCAACGCCTGTAAAAAACATCATCAAGACAAAGACAGGCCGACCCAGAATCATAAATAATGGATTATTAATAAACCTAATCTTTGAAAAGATTGTAAAAAACATCTAATGACCTATTGTTATATCATCTCTATATAAGCCGTAATTTCCATTCTTAATTACAAAAAAAAGCATTCAAGTATAATACCGTTAATAAATAGTATATTTTTATTAAATAAGTGACGGAAGGAGAAATAACATTTCACTTACTTACAAGGGTTCTGGGGTAGACATAGAAAAAGGTAATACTCTAGTAGACTTAATAAAACCTTTAGCTGTGACAACAAAACGATCCGGCTCGTGTGATATCATTGGTGGGTTTGGAGGTGTCTTTGATCCGAAAGCAGCAGGATATAAAGATCCCCTATTAGTTTTAGCTACGGACGGAGTGGGCACAAAGCTGAAATTGGCGATTGATTCTAACACTCATAATACGATTGGAATAGACCTAGTTGCCATGTGTATTAATGATCTTATTGTTCAGGGAGCAGAGCCATTAGCTTTTCTAGACTATTTTGCGACTTCAAAATTAGACATTGATATTGCATCAGAATTAATCAGTGGTATCGCTACAGGCTGTAAGATTGCTGGTTGCGCCCTAATTGGAGGTGAAACAGCTGAAATGCCGGGCTTATATAAAAATAAAGATTATGATCTTGCAGGGTTTGCTCTTGGAGCAGTAGAAAGATCTGACTTATTACCTAACGAGAGTAACTTGCCCAAAACTGGAGATGTGCTAATTGGATTAATGTCTAGCGGACCTCATGCAAATGGCTTTTCCCTTATACACCAAATTATAAATCAATCTAAAGCGCAACTTGATGAACCGGCTCCATTTAATAATACAAAATCTTTATTATCAACTCTCCTAGAACCAACACGTATTTATGCTAGGTCCTGTCTCAAGGTAATATCTAATAAAAACATCAAAGCTATGGCGCACATTACAGGAGGTGGTTTAATTGAGAATATACCTAGAGTTCTTCCAAAGTCATGTGGAGCCCACATAGAAGGCCGAAAATGGAAAGCACAACCTGTTTTCAAATGGCTTAAACAAAGCGGTAATATTTCAAACGAGGAAATGACAAAAACATTTAATTGTGGAATTGGAATGGTTGTAGTCGTAGATAAGATGAATGCTGCTACTACTCTAAGAGAATTTCTTGAAAGCGGCGAAACGGCTATCGAAATAGGTGAGGTAACAAGTTCTGTGAATCAAAAAGTTTTAGTAGATAACCTTGACGAAGCGTTAGGTATGACTTGAGAGTGATTTATGAAAAAATTAAGGTTGGGAATATTAATCTCTGGACGGGGTTCAAACTTAAATGCCCTAATTGGTGCATGTCAAAGAAATAACTTTCCTGCCGGTATAGCAATAGTGATTTCCAACAAATCTGATGCTGAAGGACTGGAAAATGCAAAAAAAGCCAGGATAAAAACGAAAGTTATTCAACATAAAGATTATCCAGACAGAGAGACCTTCGACAGAGAGATACATAACTGTTTGATGTCAGAGAATGTTGATCTGATATGCTTAGCTGGTTTTATGAGACTATTAAGTAAATGGTTTGTGGAAAAATGGCCTAATAAGATTATTAATATTCACCCCTCACTCTTGCCATCGTTCAAAGGTTTAAACGCCACCTCCCAGGCTATAAAAAGTGGTGTAAAGGTTAGCGGATGCACAGTGCATTTTGTTGTTCCTGAAATGGATGAAGGTCCAATTATAATTCAAGCTGCGGTACCAGTATTAAATAACGATAATACAGAAACTCTCTCTGCTCGCATATTAGCGGCCGAACACAAGTGCTATCCTAAAGCAGTCGAGATAATCGCTCGTAAACAAATATCATTTTCGAATCAAAAGGCAAATAAACAAAATAACTATACCTCACGAAACAGTCTCTTTAATCCCCCAATAGATTAGACACTATTTCTGTAGTAGAATCTCTCATATCAGATTATCCTACAATCTCTTCTTCTTTGAAGAAGAAATTAATTTCTTCGACCGCCGTTTCTGGACCATCTGATCCATGTACAGAGTTTGCTTCAATTGACACAGCAAAATCTTTTCTTATCGTACCTTCTGCTGCCTCCTCAGGATTGGTAGCGCCCATTACTTCTCTATTTTTGAGGATAGCGTTCTCTCCTTCTAAAACTTGTACAATAATAGAGCCCGAAGACATAAACCTTACCAAGTCTGAAAAGAATGGCCGCTCACGATGAACCCCATAAAATTCTTCAGCACGCTGAACACTTAATTTAATTTTTTTCTGAGCAACTATGCGAAGGCCGGACCGCTCAAAACGATCGTTTATTTTACCAGTTATATTGCGTTCTGTGGCATCAGGTTTGATAATTGAAAGGGTGCGCTCGACGGGCATGAAAAGCCTCCGTAATTTGTTTTTATAATCTAAAATCGCTTATATCGACCAAGGATTGTTAGGGCAAGTCCACAATTAAAAAGATCTTATTAAATATCCTTAACCACCCAAGTGCCTTTGTCTGATTGCTGCCAATAGTTTAGCTGATGGCCTTGTTCCTTATATAGACCCCATGATTTTCGTCCTGCTTCAAGAGAATCATTATCTCTTCCGTTTATCAGCAAGCAAACCATCTCATAATCATCGATTTTATCCGAGAAACAACCATCAATTAAAAAAAGAACATCCGCATTATTTGGGTTTTCATCATCATTGGTCAACCATATCGGCTGTATTTCTGGTGAGCCTTCTTTTTTAGTTCCATGGGGTAGAAAACTTCTATCACTAAAAATCCATAAGTGGGTATTAAGGTGATCTACCATTTCTTCACTACCAGCTTTAACCACGGCTCTTTTACGATCTCTTGATATAACTCTCTCTAACATAACTGGTAAAATTTCTTCGTAAGTCTGTCTAGTAAAGTGGTAAAATCGAACTTCGGTCATGATAAATATATTGATTTGTTTACTTTAATTCATAATGATCTTGAATAAGCCGATCTAGAGTTCTAACGCCAAATGCAGTTGCACCTTTTTCCATTGTATCCTTATTTTTATCGGACCATGCAACTCCCGCTATGTCTAAGTGGGCCCAATCAATGCCATTTGTGAACCTTTGTAAAAACTGAGCGGCAGTTATACTACCTCCCCATCTAGGGCCAATATTTTTCATGTCAGCTCGTGGAGAGTTAATTTGTTTGTCATATTCAGGATCAAGTGGCATATGCCAGAGCTTTTCATTAACGCATTTACCAGCAGCAATAATTTTCTGTCCAAATGCTTCGTTGCTGGTGTATAAGCCCGCATATTCTCTTCCAAGGGCAACCATAATGGCGCCTGTTAATGTAGCTAAATCAATCATAGCGGCTGGTTTAAAACGTTTTTGGGCGTACCAAAGAAGGTCCGCAAGAACAAGTCTTCCCTCCGCATCAGTATTTATTACTTCTATGGTTTGGCCTGACATAGACTTAACAATATCACCAGGCCTTTGAGCATTACCGTCTGGCATGTTTTCAACCAAACCAACAACACCCACCACATTTGCTTTAGCATTCCTTCCAGCTATGGAGCACATAGTTCCTATAACGGAGCCTGCTCCGCCCATATCCCATATCATCTCTTCCATACCATTAGCAGGTTTTAAGGATATACCTCCGGTATCGAATGTTACACCTTTTCCAATTAAGCCTAATGTTTTTTTACTCTCTTTATTTCCATTCCAGCTCATAATCACACACTGAGATTCATTAACACTTCCTTGACCAACCCCCAGCAAAGCATTCATTTGTAACTTCTTCATCTGAGTTTCACCCAGAACCTCTACTTTAACTCCTAAACGTGATAGTTTACGACACTGTTGCGCCATCCATTTAGGCGTCTTTATGTTGCTTGGTTCCGAAACGAGATCTCTAGCAAAATCTACGCCATCAGCTATCTTTGAAAGACCTTCAAATTTTTTACGCGCAATATTTGGACGGTCCAGCATAAAAGTAAGTTTTTTTATACTACTTTTCTGATCAGAACTTTCTTTTTTAGTCTTATATTTTTCATAGGCATAACTTCTCAGCCTGGCTCCAAATGCAATATTCGCTGCCAGAAGAGTATTATCCACCAAAGAACTATTTTGAATTTCTGACATAATAACAGCTGTCAATTCCTTGGAGGATTGTAAGGCCTCAATAATAGCTGCCCCCACCTTTTGAGCTCGCAATTCGTTGTATTGTTTGCTTTCTCCAACCCCAACCAAAATAAAAGTTGCATTTGTATAGCCTGACGGGGCAAAAACCGTAATTTTATCTCCTAATTTAGCTTCAAAATTTGCAACTTTTAGTGACCTTTTCAACGCCCCTTTACATGTTTGGTCTATATTCTGTCCGACCTGGCTTAATTTACCACCCTTACTAACAAAAAGAACTATTATGCCTCGGGTGGGTATTTTAGGAGCACCAAATGAAATTCTCATACTTAAACCCTCTATCAATCTCTATTACTTGGAATCACACATAAACTATCAAACAAAATAGCAGAAATATGTAACTATAAATTAATACTTACCAGTGAGAAGATAAAACATACCAGTGTTTGTAGCACGTGATGGATCTGTTACAAATTAATATAAGAAAAATATTAGTTACGAACATGTATAGAAAAAGATAAACATTAAGATATTTTTCGATTGAGTATTGAAATAGATGAAGTCAATAAACCGATACATTTTTCGACAACTGCTTACCACAATGACATTTGTTGCGGTAGTTTTAACAATAATTGTCTCTCTATTCGGTTCCCTACGATTAGTAGATTTCATAATTAATCGTGGATTGCCTGTATCAGTTTTATTTGAGCTAATAGCTTTTCGTGTTCCCGGTTTCCTAACTATAGTTCTCCCTTTAGCAGTAGTGGCAGCAATTTTGTCCGTTTATAATAGACTGTCTACCGATAGCGAGTTAGTCGTTATGCGGGCAAGTGGTGTTAGTCAATGGACACTTGCCGCGCCAGGTATTTTTTTAGCAATTTTAACCATGGCGTTGAGTTTCCCGTTAAATTTTTATGTGTCTCCCTTAATGTACTCAAATTTCAAAGCTCAACAAATTGATTACAGAAACGCTTTTAGTAGTATTTTACTTCAAGAACAAAAATTTAATGCCCCTAGCGATAAGTTTACCGTTTATATTCGAAAAAGAGAGGGCCCTGGAGAGCTTAGAGGTATTTTTGCGCACGATGCAAGAAACCAAAACAAACCAGTCACTTATCTAGCAGAAAGAGGAATCGCAAAACAATCAGAGCAAGGTATTCGGATTGTGTTGTTTAATGGCAGTCAGCAACTGATTGATCGAGAAACAGGAAGATTAACATTGTTTTATTTTGATCAATATTCTCTGGACTTAGGAGCTCTTACTCAGAGAAATGAAGTAAGATGGATTGAGCCTAAAGAAAGGTTTATACAAAATTTATTATACCCAGATGACAGTGTTAATGATCGATTCTATGCCAACCAATTAATTGCAGAAGGACACAGGCGAATCACTTCGCCACTTTATATATTGGCATATGCTATGATATGTTTATTAGCTCTACTAGTAGGTGATTTCAATCGAAGGGGAAAAACCACTAGGATTCTGATAGCAATAACGTTTATTGCAGCCCTTCATTTAATTAGCATAAGCCTTTTTAACCTTTCGCAAAAAACTTTAGCTCTAATCCCATTAGCATACTTCTTGCCAATATTAACCTCGGCTGTTCTTGGCTTTGTTATGTTTAGAGAAGTTAATAATTTTACTCAAAGGCAAACAGAAATTGATGCAAACACAGATGATGATTTATAGAGAGTGGTGAGCATGACTCTTTCTCCAACTCTTTTTATGTATATCGGACGCCAATTTCTAATTTGGTTTTTAGCCGTTTTATTCTCCATGATTGCTGTGGTGATACTTATAGACGCTGTCGAATTAATTCGACGAAGTGCTACTAAAGCTGACGTATCTACAGCAGTGATAACAAGCATGGCGCTTTTAAGAGCGCCATATCTGGCACAAGAAATAATTCCCTTTGCTGCTATGTTTGGAAGTTTATTAACATATTTTCAATTAACCAAAAATCATGAGTTAGTAGTTATTCGTTCAACCGGGGTATCTGTATGGCAATTTATGTTACCTTCTTTACTTGTCGTGGTATTTATTGGGATCGCTAAAGTAACTTTACTTAATCCACTTTCGTCAGTGCTCCTGTCTCAATTTGAAGAAATGGAAGGTCAACACATTACAGGTCGATCTTCACTCCTCGCGGTTTCTTCGTCAGGTATTTGGTTAAGACAAGCTTATGATCAGGAAGGACAAGCTGTGATCCATGCACAGTCTATAGAAGCTGATGAATTGAAGTTGAGGGAAGTAATCGTTTTTCTCCTAGAAGAGAAAGATAAGTTCATTGGTCGTCTAGATGCTAAATCTGCAACCTTAGCGGAAGGCAGATGGGAATTTAGTGAAGTATGGCTAACTGGGCCAGAAAAAGCAGGGGAATTTTTACAAACTCATAGTTTGAAAACTGATTTAACACCAGAAAAGATACAAGATAGTTTTGCAAGCCCTGAAACGGTATCGTTTTGGAGCTTACCCCGGTTTATTAGGATTCTCGAAGAAACCGGCTTTGCTGCCACCTCCCATAGACTTCAGCTGCATGCATTATTAGCAGAACCAATCTTACTAATAGCAATGGTTATGATTGCCGCTAGTTTTTCAATGCGATTAAGTAGACGGGGAAGCACTTCACTTCTAATAGCTGCCGGAGTAATGACTGCGTTTATATTGTTTATATTCACAAACTTAGTCCACGCTATCGGTCTTGGGGGTGCGGTTCCTGTTATTCTTGCAGCCTGGACTCCTGCTGGAGTTAGTCTGCTAGCTGGAGTTGCCCTTCTTTTACATCTAGAGGACGGTTAATGAAGTTACCAAGAACAGATTTGAGGTTTTACACATGCTTTCTTGTTATCCTCATTTATGGACTGATCGCTTTTCCTAGCCTTGCTGTTAGCCAAAAAAATAATACTAAGGAACCAATTTTACTTACAGCTGATGAAATTCATTTCGATGAAGAACTTGGAGTCATTGCTGCAAAAGGCAATGTTGAAATAGCCTATAAAAAGAGGACTTTAACTGCCAATCAAATAACCTACAATCAGCGAGATGACATAGTAACTGCAATCGGCAACATAGTACTTGTCGAGCCGACTGGTGAGGTTTTGTTTTCTGAATACGCTGAACTAACAGGAGATATACGAGAAGGTTTTTTAAGGGGTTTTAGCATGCTGCTAGATGATGACTCAAAGCTTGCAGCTATAACCGCTCAACGGAAAGGCGGTATAGAAACCCAACTTAATCAAGCTATTTATTCTGCATGCAGAAATTGTTTTAGGTTTGACGGAGAACCACTTTGGGATATTAAAGCGAGTGAAGTAATTCATAACCAAGAACGAAGGGAGGTCATATATCGTAATGCCACTCTTGAGCTTTTTGGTATACCAGTAGCTTATACTCCATTCCTTAGTCATCCTGACCCCAAGGTAAAGAGAAAGTCGGGACTACTCACTCCAACTTTTGGAGGAGCAGCTTCACTCGGATCAGCTTTTAGAATTCCATATTTCTGGGCTATTTCAAGAGATAAAGATTTTACATTTGACCCCATAATATACGCATCAAATAATCCTTTGATCACTGGTGAGTACCGTCAATCCTTTGCTAATGGATTGTTACGAACAAGAATTAGCGGAATATACGATACATTAGACAATAAAAATGACCGGGGACGTGGCCATATAGATGCATCTCTTCGATTTGTGATCAATAAAAATTGGAGATTTGGTAGTAACATAAATTTATCTTCAGACGACACTTATCTCTCACGATTTGGTTTTCCTGGAAAAAATACATTAACTAGTAATCTATATTTACAGAGATTTGGCCAACGAAGTTTTACTTCAATCGAAAGTATTTATTTTCAGGGTCTAAGAGATACAGATGAACAAAAAAAAATTCCCTTGGTTCTTCCAAAAATTGATTTTAAATACGCCAGAAAACCACAAAAAAACGGTGCTTTAACATCCATAGATGCTAATTTTCAGTCACTAGGAAGAGATGAAGGATTGTCTAGCCAACGATTTAGTTTACACACCAGCTGGATGGTCCCATACACCAGTAAATTAGGAACTGTTACCACTTTAGGGGCAACATTACAGTCAGACTTATACAATATTTCTGATATTAAAATTGGTAATAAAAATAGTGAGAAAGGCTTACATGGCAGATTTTTTCCTCAAGCAATGGCGGAATTAAAATACCCTTGGATAAAAAAAGAAAAGTATGGAACTTTTTTGGTTGAGCCTATAGCAAAATTGTTGGTTGCTCCAAACACTGATAATTCAGATCAAATTCCTAATGAGGATAGCTTAGCCGCAGAATTCGATGAAACAAACATTTTTAGTAATAATAGGTATCCGGGGAAAGATAGAGTTGAAAGTGGTAGTAGGTTAGCTTATGGGATTAAAGGGGGTTTTTACGGTAAGAACGGCACTAATAGCACATTCATTATTGGACAGTCTTATAAATTCAACAAAAACAAACAAACTATTACGGGCTTAAAAACAAACAGGAACAAGTCTGACATTGTTGGCCGACTAACTATATCTCCTAACAAATATCTCGATTTATTATACAAAACTAGACTAAAAATGGAAAACCTCAGGCCTAAACGTAATGAGATTTCCGCCATCGCAGGTATTCCTGAAATACAAGCAAGTATAAATTATATACTTTTTGAAGAAACTGAAGAGTTTCCTAAAAGAGAGGAAATATATGCAGGCCTAACGTCTAAGATTTCTAAAAGATGGACAGCACATATAAATACTAGACGTGATCTGGGAGCCGATGAGGGTATGCGATCCTGGGGCGCCTCATTAAGATATAATTGCGATTGCCTTGATTTCTCAATAGATTACAAAAGAACCTACACAAAAGACAGAGATGTTCCTCCAGAGGAAAGCATGTATATACGATTTATATTTAAGTCCCTAGGTGAATTCGGAACCCCATTATGATTACGACAGTTTTGTTAAAAACATAGATTTGTGACCACTCAAAAGGAAATCGATCAACGATCAGAGCTTAATTTGGAATATTCTTACTATGAACAAAAGTTACAATTTACTATTCAAGTCTGCCTTAAATATAAGTACTAGTATATTCCTCGTAAAACTTATTTTTATTATTTGTTTTTTGGCATCTGGAGTTATTACTACTAGCCTTTTACGTGCTCAGGAAGTGGATCGCATAGCTGCCATTGTTAATGATAAGATTATTTCCACGCATGATCTAAACCAAAGAGTAGAGCTATTAATATTTTCAGCAGGACTTAAAAACACTCAGTCTCAAAAGCTGGCATTAGCGCCTCAGGCTCTAAGGGCATTAATAGATGAACTACTCCAATCCCAAGAAGCTAGAAGATTAAACATTCGTTTAGCAGCCAAAGACACCTCAGATGCAATTAAACGCATTGAGAAATCTAATAAAATTCCGTACGGCCAATTTAAAGATTTAATGGCAAGAAACGGTGTGTCCTATGAAGCGGTTTTATCTAAAATTCAATCTGAGATAATATGGCAAAAATTAGTTCGTCGTCGACTGCTTCCCTCTGTTGAAATAGGCGAAGAAGAGATAAGCAATGTATATAGAAAAATTATTTCTGATAGTGGACAAATACAATATAGAGTTTCTGAGGTTCTTTTACCATTTGATGGTGAATCCCAACAAAAGTCCGTTTTAGATTTGGCTAATCGTTTGTCTCACCAAATCCGTTCTGGTAAAAAAATATCTGATATAGCTCGTCAATTCTCAAAGAGTGCCAGTGCATCAAAGGGAGGGGACATTGGATGGATTAGAATGGGGGAGTTAGATAATAAAGTTAACACAACTTTAAACTCCTTAGCTGTAGGTGACGTCTCAAAGCCAATTTTGACACCTAATGGTTATCTAATTATCCAAGTTAAAGACAAACGCAAACTAGGAAATCTTAAGCCAGATGAGATCCTGATTTCACTAAGACAATATATTTTTTTCAACAAGACGAATATTTCGGTAAAGGAATTAAAGAAAAAAAATGAAACCGCAATAAAAACTCTTAATAATAAGGTTGGCTGTGGAGAATTTTCAAAAGCCGCAGAAAAACTAGGGACCCCTCAAACAGATCTCCCGGTTAGCCTTCGCTTGAATGAGCTCAATGAAGACTTACGAAAAGTGGCCAGAACAATTATGTTGGGCAAACCAAGTAGGCCATTGATAAGCACTAAAAAGATACAAATAATAATGGTCTGTGAACGCCAAACATCAAAACAGCTAACTCGAAATCAAATTCGTGAAACACTACTACGTCAGAAAGTGGACATGTTGTCGCGTAGATACTTAAGAGACTTAAGACGTTCGGCATTTATCGATCTTAGACTATGAATAATAGCTCCTCACCCTCTACCACCAGCTCAGCATTACCCATCGCTGTAACTATGGGTGAACCTGCGGGAATTGGAGGAGAAATTGCTTGTCTCGCATGGGCGCAACAAGCCGATAGTATACCTCCTATTTTCTTAATAGATGACCCTGAAAGGATTATTAACCTATCCCAAATAATCAAACATAAAATAAAAGTGAAAACAATAAAAAGAGCAGCGCAAGCTCTTGATGTTTGGCCTGAATCTATTCCAATCTTGCCCATTTCACTTAACTCCCCTGTTACACCGGGAAAAGTGGACACCTCTAATGCTTCTTGCGTAATATCTTCCCTAGATCTCGCCATTAAATTAGTGGAAAATGGGGAGGCAGCAGCGCTAATTACTAACCCAATTCAAAAAAGTGCTCTTCGCTCAGCAGGGTTCAGAGAGCCAGGACACACAGAGTACTTAGCAAAGGCTACGAACGCGAGAAATAAACCGGTTATGATGCTATCAGGCCCTGAGTTGCGCGTAGTCCCTGTAACTATTCATATGCCTTTGATAGAAGCAGCGAGAAGTTTGAATACTGACGATATCATTCACTGCTCAGTTGTGACAGCAGTAGCTCTAAAACAATATTTTAATATTGCGGATCCAAGATTAACGATAGCTGGGTTGAACCCACACGCCGGCGAAAATGGCCTCTTCGGTGATCAAGAATTAAAATTAATTACACCTGCGATAGATAAAATAAGAGAGAAAGGAATAAGGGTTCATGGCCCCAGCCCAGCTGATACAATATTTCACTCTGAGGCACGTAAAAATTATGACGCTGTAATTTGTATGTACCATGACCAAGCATTAATTCCATTGAAGATGCTAGACTTTTATAAATCAGTTAACATTACATTGGGACTCTCAATTATACGCACATCACCAGATCATGGAACCGCTTTAGACATAGCGGGCAAAGGTATAGCTGACCCAAGAAGCTTTATTGAAGCGGTACACGTTGCTTCAACTATGGCGTTAAGTGATAATATATTTAACTAATTTTAAATAAACTAATATCTATATCTAATGGAAACTTTCAACCTACCACCCCTACGAGAGGTTATAGACCAATATGACATCCGAGCTCATAAGTCTATGGGTCAGCATTTTCTGTTAGACGTAAACTTAACACGACGTATCGTTTCTGCCGCCGGTGACTTAACAAAAGAACATGTTATTGAGGTTGGTGCTGGCCCTGGCGGGTTAACTCGCGCACTGATAGAAAGTAACGCAGAAAGCATAATAGCGATAGAACGTGACAAAAGGTGCATCATGGCTTTACAGGAACTATCCGAATTATCGTCAGGTCGTCTTAAAATTATCCAAGCGGATGCGCTAACTACTGATCTAGCAAAAATACAACCAAAACCTAGCAGAATAGTATCTAACCTACCTTATAATATTGGAACAGAATTATTAATAAAATGGCTAAAACAGGCCGATCAGTATACTGGTTTTACTTTGATGTTCCAAAGGGAAGTAGCTGAAAGAATAATAGCAAAACCCGGAAGTAAATCGTATGGAAGGTTATCTGTAATTTCTCAATGGCTTACCAAAGCTAAGTTGGCTTTTCATATCCCATCAACTGCTTTTGTCCCCAAGCCTAAAGTTATGTCTTCCGTGGTTAATATGGACGTAAGGCAAGAACCAATCCATCCAGCAAACCAACAATATTTAGAAATGATTACTCGGCTAGCGTTCGGGCAGCGTAGAAAAATGCTACGCAGATCTCTGGAATCAGTTGGCGGAAGTGAATTATTGGCTAAAGCAGGTATTAAAGAAACCTCCAGAGCGGAGGATCTTAAAGTTTCAGACTACTGCAGATTAGCAAACCTCGTTGAGTCTGATTCTGATTAACACACCTCAATATTAGTGTCCTTGTCTCAGCCGAGTAACAAAATCTGATATACCTAAAAGCCTGGGCCGTTTCATCCTTTCAGCATTTAGTATATTTTGTACCTTTCGTACACTTTCTTCAAATGAGATGTTGATAATTACATAATCGTACTCACTCCAATGCGTCATTTCATTCTCAGCACGAGCCATCCTCTCGGCGATCACTACCTCACTATCTTGTGCTCGGCTGTGTAATCGCCTGTCAAGCTCAGCCGTTGATGGAGGGAGTATAAAAATACTAACGAGATCTCCTCGTGCTTTCTCTGCAAGCTGCTGTGTTCCCTGCCAATCAATATCGAATAGAACATCATGTCCACTCGCCAAAGTTTTCTCAACTGGTTTACGAGGGCTCCCATAATAATGATCAAATACTTTTGCATGTTCCAATAATTCCTGGCGATTTACCATTAAATCAAAAGTCGTTTTGTCAACAAATATGTAATCTTCTCCGTCGACTTCTCCAGGCCTTCTAGGTCTAGTGGTCGCAGAAATCGAGAGTGATATATTTCTATCCCGCTCAAGTAGTTCACGTGAGATAGAAGTTTTTCCTGCTCCGGAAGGCGAAGAAAGTATCAACATCAACCCCCGCCTAGTCATTTCTGTCCATTCCTGATCAGCATTGATTTTCATAATAATTATTCTACATTTTCTATCTGTTAGAGCAAATATCCTAAAATCCACTATTTTGTACTAATCTTGCATTCTTTTTATTCTTCGCCACCGTTTAACATTCAAATTGTGATTATCAAGATCGCGAGCAAATAGGTGACCACCTCCGCCATCAGCAACGAAATATAATTCATCAGTTTGGAAAGGGTTTAAAACTGCTATTAAACTTGCACGCCCTGGATTGGAAATCGGCCCCCACGGCAGACCATAATTCGTATAAGTATTATATGGACTTTTAGTTTTAAGGTCAGATTTTGTCAGTGGTCGATTGATTATCCCCCGACCTCCCGAAATTCCATAAATAACAGTAGGGTCCGATTGTAATTTCATGCCAAGTTTTAAACGATTCAAAAAAACCCCTGCAATTCTTGCTCTTTCATCCTTTCTACTAGTCTCTCTTTCTACTATGGAAGCTAAAATCACTACCTCATTAGGAGACAAAATTTGACTTTTACTATGCAGATGATCGTTCCACAAACCCTGTAAAAGCTCTGTCATCGAATTTTGCATTCTTTCTAAAATCTGGCTCTTACTGTCCCGACTAGTATACAAATAAGTTTCAGGTAGAAGTGACCCTTCTGAAAACTTACTTAGAGACGGTAGATCTCCTTTTAAAGTTTTTGTCTTTTTTAAAAGGTCATATATTTGCTTAACTGTTAAACCTTCAGGTACCGTAATTTTTCTTACTACAACTTTACCTGACTGAAGAAGCAACATTACGTCTTTATTAGCCATTCCGGGTAATATTTCATACTCCCCGGACAACAAAGGTTTTGACTGACCAAACAAACGAACCCCCCAATAAAATACTAACGAATTATCAACAACACCCTGATCATGTAGAAATGAGCCTATTGATTTTACGGAATACCCGTGTGGTATAATTACAATTTTTGATTCTGATAATCTGCCAGGAGCAGAGAACTCACCCTTAAGAAAATAGTAACTTCCAAAACCCATAGTAAAAACTAAAAACACTAAACACGAAAAAGTTATTAACGTGATTCTGAAGATCTTACGTTGAAAGAAATTAGTTTTAATTATTTTTGATATTTCAAAGCGATTGTTCATAGTAGAACAATGATAAACGCTATACGATTAGCGCTAAATCTCCGAGAATATCAAAGTTGCATTTGTTCCTCCAAAACCAAACGAGTTACTCAATGCTCGTCGCACCTTACGCTCCTGTGCTGTGTGTGGCACCAAATTTATATCACAGCTTTCCGATGGATCATCTAAATTCAAGGTAGGAGGAATAACATTATTTTTAATAGATAAAATTGAGTAAATTGCTTCTACGCTGCCTGCAGCACCAAGCAAATGGCCTATCGCTGATTTTGTTGATGACATAGCCAATTTATAAGCGTGATCTTCAAATAGACTTTTTACAGCTCCCAACTCTATCTCATCACCAAGCGGAGTGGAGGTGCCATGAGCGTTGATGTAATCAATATCTTCTGGGTTTAACATGGCCCTCTTCAAAGCTGCTTGCATTGAGCGATATCCGCCATTCCCATCCTCAGCTGGCGCAGTTATATGATAAGCATCACCAGACATTCCGTAACCAACTATTTCTGCATAGATATTGGCATCTCTTTTCTTTGCGTGCTCATACTCTTCTAGAACTATAATACCTGCCCCCTCACCCATAACAAAGCCATCGCGCCCTTTATCATAAGGGCGAGAAGCCTTTTCAGGGGTTTCATTATAACTGGTAGATAATGCCCTCGCGGCAGAAAAACCAGCAAGTCCAATTCTACATATCGCTGCTTCTGCTCCGCCTGCAATCATCACATCGGCATCGTCAAGCATTATCATTCTAGATGCATCACCAATGGCGTGTGCCCCAGTGGAGCAAGCAGTTACTACCGAGTGATTAGGTCCTTTGAACCCATATCGAATAGATAGATACCCTGAGGCAAGATTGATTAACGCTGAAGGAATAAAAAAAGGACCAACCTTTCTCGGTCCTTTTTCATTAATTAGAGTGGAACCTTCGTAAATTGTTTGTAATCCACCTATGCCAGATCCAATCATCACCCCGGTACGTTCTTGCTCTATATCCCGTTCAGGCTTCCAACCAGAATCTTCGACTGCTTGAATCGCCGCTCCCATGGAGTAAATAATAAATTCGTCCACTCTACGTTGTTCTCTGGGAGACATATAGTCATCAGCATTAAATCTGCCCTCTATATTTTCACCTTTTGGCACCTGTCCAGCAATCTTGGAAGGCAAATCAGACACATCAAAAGACTCGATTGAGCCAATTCCAGAATTGCCCGCAGTTATCCTGTCCCAGTTTATTTTAGCCCCTACACCTAGAGGTGTTACAAGACCCAACCCAGTTATTACTACACGCCTCATTGGGAATCCAATGCGTTCATATTTAACCTTAGTATGAAACCTGCCGCTTTAAAAAGCGGCAAGAGTCAGCTAGCTTCTTCCAAAAATTTGACTGCGTCACCAACAGTCAGTATTTTCTCAGCTGCATCGTCTGGTATTTCGCAGCCAAACTCTTCTTCGAAAGCCATTACTAGCTCGACCGTGTCCAGGCTATCCGCCCCTAGATCGTCAATGAAGCTTGAGTTCTCCATTATCTTGGAATCATCCACACCTAAATGTTCAACAACTATCTTCTGCACGCGTTCGGCGATATCGCTCATGTTTCGCTTGCCCTTATTTTTTTAATTTATTAACAAATAGTAAATTAAACCTGATTCTTGAACCTTTAATATGCTGGTTCAACCATTTTTAAAAAATGCGACTTAACCGTGTTCTGATGTCTCGTCAAGCCGATTAAGCTTTATTTCTATATTTTAAAATATTTAAATCATAGCCATTCCCCCATTAACGTGTATCGTTTGACCAGTGACATAGCTTGATTCTTCACTTGCAAGAAATAAAACACAAGCACTCACATCCTCTGGAGTGCCTAAACAAGCTGCTGGAATGCGGGATAATATTTCTGCCTTCTGATTATCATTAAGGGCATCTGTCATGGCGGTGTCTATAAAACCAGGAGAGACACAGTTTACTGTTATCCCTCTACTAGCTACTTCCTGAGCCAATGCTTTTGTCATTCCTGTCAAGCCGGACTTAGAAGACGCATAATTGATCTGACCTGGGTTTCCTATTGAACCAACAACAGAGGTAACATTAATAATTCTTCCCCATCTATTCTTCATCATAAGTCTCAACACGGATTTACTTAAACGAAATGCAGCTGAAAGGTTTACATCTAACACCAACTGCCAATCCTCGTCGCTCATTCTCATTGCCAAATTATCACGCGTTAAACCAGCATTATTTATCAAAACATCAATCACGCCCACCTGATCTTGAGCAGTTTTTGCCAAGTCGTTTGCAGCTTCTTTATCAGATAAATTTGCCGCAATAACTATAGCTCTCTCCCCTAACTCCTCAGACAAGCTATTCAACCGCTCTATTTGAGTTCCACTTAAAATAACATTAGCACCTCTATTATGTAACAGACGAGCAATAGCGGCTCCTATTCCTCCACTAGCACCAGTTATCAATGCGTTTTTACCGTTCAAATCAAACATTATTTATTCCCACAGCATGTTTATCAGATTCTTTCCTATATAGTAGATATAAAATTCTCTACCTCAGCTGGTGTAGAGATTGTGTTAGTTAAAAGGTTTTTATCTATACGGCGAGCTAGACCAGCTAAAACTTTACCTGCTCCCACTTCGCAAATATCTGTCACACCCAAATCACTCATAGTTAATATGGTTTCTCGCCATTTAACTCGGTGGGTAACTTGCTTTATTAGCTGGTCCCTAATTTCCTCTGGATCATCACTAGGTTTAGCAGTCACATTTGCTATTATTGGAGGGATGGGCCCTTTAATCATGATTGATGAAAGCTCTATTTTCATTTTCTCGGCTGCAGGCCTCATAAGAGAACAGTGAAATGGAGCGCTAACAGGTAGCATAATACCACGCCTAGCGCCTTCACTTTTTGCTAATTTTATCGCTCTCTCAACCGCCTCATAATCACCACTAACAACTATTTGTCCCTCTGAATTATCGTTAGCGACATCACATGTCATATTCTCAGCTGCTTGACTTGCAATTTCCTCAACGGATTCGAGATCAAGGCCCAATATAGCTGCCATTGCCCCTTTACCAACGGGCACTGCTTTCTGCATATACAGCCCACGAGCTTTTAAAAGTTTTGAAGAATCTGCCAAAGCTAGAGATCCTGCAGCAGTTAATGCCGAATACTCCCCCAGACTATGTCCGGCTACAAATCTAACTTTTTCGGAAACCACTATACCAACCTCTTCTTCAAGAACTCTTATTACTGCCATCGAAACAGCCATCAAAGCAGGTTGAGCATTACTGGTTAATATTAATTCCTCATCAGGGCCATTAAAGATAATATTGCTTAAATTTTGATTGAGTGAATCGTCAACTTCTTCAAAGACTTGCTTTGCCGCAGGAAAAGCAGTCGCTAATTCTTTCCCCATCCCGACTTCTTGGCTACCTTGTCCGGGAAAAACAAACGCTCGAGACATATATTACTCCTTTAGAACAATCCTTGCACAAAATCGTTCTGGTTGTTATGCAAAGTAGTCATACAGACCGTGAACGTCGCTAGCAAGTTTAGAAAGAATCTGTCCACTAATTAGAAATTATATTGTTAGACTATAATAAAAAAGTTGAAAACGTCTTGCTTAGATCATTTGGTTGTGTTCTATAGCCCGCTACAAAGCCAGAATTTGCTATTTTGGTTATATTAACTCCTTGCTGACATGCGTGATTTCGAGTGTCAGCTATGTTCATGCAGCCGCGGGCCAGTAATGGATCGAACGGCGGTGGACAAATAATATCCGTGAGGAGCATTTTATGCCACTTTATGAACACGTATTTATCGCACGACAAGATATTTCAAGCACTCAAGTCGAAGGACTAGTAAGCTCATTTACCGAACTATTAGAAAAAGATGGCGGTAAAATAGTTAATACAGAATATTGGGGTCTCAAGAACTTAGCTTATCGCATCAAAAAGAACCGAAAAGGGCACTATGTTATGCTGAACATAGAGTCTCCATCATCAGGCATTGACGAGCTAGAGAGAACTGAAAGAATCAATGAGGATGTACTAAGGTACTTAACTCTCCGGGTTGAAGCGCATGAAGAAGGCCCATCCATCATGGATAGAGGTAAAAAAGATCGCCCCACAAGGGATCGAGATGACTCCTATGGCATGCAGAACGATAACCACCGAGCGGATATTGAACCGCGAGAAAGCATTGAGAAGCCAGCTAGCGAATCAGTGAATACTGAGGATGGAGGTAAAGATGAGTGACGAAAGGCCTGTAGGTGCTGGGGGCGGAAGAAGACCGTTTTTCCGTCGCAGAAAAACCTGCCCATTCTCCGGACCAAATGCTCCCAAAATAGATTACAAAGATACTAAAACTTTACAACGTTACATATCAGAACGAGGGAAAATAGTGCCAAGTCGTATAACTGCTGTCTCCTTAAAAAAACAGCGAGAGTTGGCAAGGGCGATAAAGCGGGCCCGTTATCTGGCATTATTACCTTATGTTGTTGATTAAAGACCCTTAGGAGCTTGCTATGGAAGTAATACTGCTTGAAAGAATTGAAAAACTTGGCCAAATGGGGGACGTTGTTAACGTTAAGTCAGGCTATGCTAGAAACTATTTGCTACCTCAAAAGAAAGCTATGCGAGCCAATAGTAACAATCAGGCAATTTTTGAACAGCAACGTGCAGAACTCGAAGCAGACAACTTACAACGTCGTGAAGAGGCTGAATCAGTAGCACAAAAAGTTGAGGGCACAGACATAACTATTATTCGGCAGGCCGGGGATAGTGGACAACTTTATGGATCAGTATCAGCACGTGATATCGCTAATTCAATCGCCGAAGTGGGCACTAAGATTAATCGGAATCAAGTAATTCTAAATCGTCCTATAAAAGCATTAGGGGTATATGAAACCAAAGTTGCCTTGCATCCAGAGGTTTCAATAAATATTACCGTTAATATAGCAAGAACAGAGGATGAAGCTAAGCAACAGTTAGAAACAGGGGCTGCATTTGTCAGTGCAGATGATATAGAAGCCATAGAAGAGGCTCCTGCAGCAGATGCAACTGAATCTGCATTGGCAATTGCCGACGATGCGGAAGCGGTTGCTGAAGCAGCCGAAGGTCTGGTCGAAGAAGAAGTTGCCGAACGCCTTGTTGATGAAGCTACAGCTGACCAAACTGATAGTGATGAGGCTCTACCCACTGATGAGCCCGAGGAATCAAAATAAGAGCAACTAAAAAGATCATCAAAATATTAATTAAAAGTCTGATGAAACTTACTACTAAAATGCCCCTTAAATATAACCAAAAAGCCGAAAACTTAAAATTTTTAGAGTTTTATCGTCAGCTACCCCTTTACAATCTATATCTATTTTCTGCTAATTTAGAACTAATTAGCCAAGACTAAAGTGATTGGCTGAGATTAAGAGGTGGCTTGTTATAATGATGCTCAAACGGTTTCTAAGTAGAATTATTAGAAATGGTGACCTGCGTGTTATTGATTCCAAAGGCCAAGAGTGGCGTTTTGGTGACCAATCATTGCCAAAAGTAACGATACGCATACATAATAAAAAAACTGAATTTAGAATGCTAGTTCATCCAGAATTAGCTGTTGGAGAAGCTTATATGGAAGGTTCCTTAACTATTGAACAAGGGACACTGTATGACTTTCTATCTCTAGCAACACTTAATATTGAATATTTTAAGACTCATCCGTTTCACAAGTTTCTGGGGGCAGTTAGCAAGTTATTTCGGCGTCTACAGCAACATAACCCAATCGGAAAAGCCAGAAGCAATGTAGCTCATCATTACGATTTATCGGATGATTTATATAATCTTTTTCTAGATAAAGATCGCCAGTACTCATGCGCTTATTTTGAAAATAACTCAGTTAATTTAGAGCAGGCACAAATTGATAAAAAACGTCATATAGCCGCAAAACTATTACTGAATCAAAGGAACCTAAAATTGCTCGATATTGGGTCTGGATGGGGTGGTCTTGGATTGTATTTAGCAAAACAAACTGGAGCAAAAGTGACAGGGGTTACACTCTCCTCCGAACAACACAAGGTAAGCAACGAACGTGCTTCACAAGCAGGAATGTCGGATTTCACTAACTTTCAATTAATGGACTATAGAGAACAAACTGGGGTTTTTGATCGTATTGTTTCTATAGGAATGTTGGAACACGTTGGCTCTGGCCATTACTTAGAATATTTTAATAAGATTCTTGAGCTATTAGATGACGATGGAGTAGGCTTAGTTCACTCAATAGGTAGAATGGATCCGCCAGGAACAACAAATGCATGGCTAAGAAAATATATATTTCCAGGGGGGTATACACCAGCACTGTCAGAGGTTCTAGCTGCGGTAGAAAAAGCGGGTTTATGGGTAACAGATGTAGAAATACTACGGTTGCACTACGCGGAAACTTTACGACACTGGAGAGATCGTTTTCAGTCTAATCGAGATGAAGCTAAGAAGCTATATGATGAAAAATTCTGTCGAATGTGGGAGTTCTATCTAGCCAGTTGTGAAATAGGCTTTCGTCAAAATGGCTTAATGGTTTTTCAACTCCAACTTGCCAAAAAACAAGATGCCGTACCACTAACGCGCAACTACATAGATGATTGGGAAAGAGGCTTTGAAGATAGAAAAGACAGAGCTGCTGAGTAACTGCTGTATAGATTTTTATAAAAAATGCTAATCTAACCTTAGAACAGCACTACCAACTAAAGAATTTTTCTCAACTGCTTCATGTGCTTCCACTATTTTATCCAGGGGAAAAACCTCACCAACCCTATGGTTAAGTTTTCCTGACATCATCCATTTAGTTATATCAGAAGTCCCTTTAATTTTTTCACCTTCAGGTACATTGAAACATGCCACTATATGGATTGAAGGCCCCGAACGCAGCAAGGGATAAAAAGGGATTTGAACTTCGGGGACAGCCATTGAGGCATAAGCAGAAATAACACCGTTTGTTTTTAAAACTCTCGAAGAAATTTGAAAGTTGCCTCCAAGCTCGACTTCTACAACTCTATCTACACCTTGGCCATCAGTTAGTTCTCTTATCCGAGATATAACGTCTTCCTCTTTATAGTTTATTATGTGATGTGCTCCATCTGCTAAAGCTTGTTCTCCCTTTAGGTCTGAGCTAACTGTTCCAATAACCGTTGCCCCATCTAGTGATGCGAACTGTGATGCGTAGCTACCCACGGACCCAGCTGCTCCGGTTACTAGGACTGTTTTTCCAGATACTGACCCATCAGAAAAAACAGCCTTATGTGCAGTTAAAGCCGGAATTCCTATACATGCGCCTTCCTCATAAGTGACTGAATCTGGCATACTGACGGCACGACTAGATAAAATTGTTATGTATTCTGCAGCAGTTCCTAGCCACCTGCCAAATTGTCCTTCAAAAACCCAAACCCTTTGCCCTAATCTTTCTTGATCCACACCTGGTCCAATTTCTTCAATTATACCAGCTCCATCATAGTGGGGGATGGCCTTATCAACATCAAGGTTTCCCCTATTTCCTGCCCTTTTCTTGACATCAAGAGGGTTTATTCCAGAGGCAAACACCCTAACCAAAACCTCTCCCTTTTTTGGAATAGGTTTCGACAAATCCCCTAATTGAATCACCTCTGCGGCAGGCCCAAATTTAGAATGCCAAGCAGCAAGCATACTTTTTCTCCACTAATGAATATAAAAAGAACTATGTATAGTTTTATAAAGAAATTAAACTCGGTCTAGTATTAAAATAGATTAATTACCAGCATCTTAACAAGTTTAGAATAGCAAGCATGAAATTTAGGAGATTATCCTCAGGTTTCAGCAAACTCACGTAAAGCTATGGAACAGTTTGTCCTAAAGTACTGTTAATGTATTTAACTATGATGACAAGCGATACAAGTGATTTAGAAAATTCACCTAATAATATAACCCCCTTACGCGAAGATAGGGATGATGTCAGTTTTAAAGTTATGCCCCATAACTATGAGGCTGAAATGGCACTGATCGGGGCTATTTTAACAAACAATAGAGCTTACGAACGAGTTCAGGAATTTCTTCTTCCTGAGCATTTCGCAGATCCTGCACATGCTAAAGTTTATGAATCATGTGCAACGCTTATTGATCGCGGACAATTGGCAGATCCTGTTACACTTAAAAACTATTTTACTAATGAGGCAGCATTGGAACAAGTTGGTGGCCAAAGCTATATAGCTGAGTTAGCCAACAGTGTTATCACCATCCAGAATTCTCAAGACTTAGGTCGAGAAATCTATGACTGCTTTTTAAGAAGAGAGCTAATAGAAATTGGAGAAATACTGACTAATAACGCTTTTGACCATGATTTAGATATCCCCGCAACTCAGCAGATTGAAGTGGCTGAAAGTCACCTATTTGAACTTGCCGAAAAGGGAACCAGTGAGAGCGGTTTTCAAGAGTTTAAAACTGCAATTACTTCAGCCATTGACCTAGCTGCTGCTGCTTACAGAAAAGATACTGACCTAGTCGGCGTCCCCTCTGGTTTTAAAGATATAGACAGACTACTTGGTGGCTTTCATCGCTCAGACCTTGTAATAATCGCTGGCAGACCTTCTATGGGGAAAACTGCCTTGGCCACGAATATAGCTTATAACGCAGCCTCTTCAGTTAATAGAAGCCTTGACACAGAAGGGAATGAAATTGAGGAAAGAGAAGTAGTCGCTTTTTTTTCTCTTGAAATGTCAGCGGAACAGTTAGCGACCCGCATAATTTCAGAGCAAGCACATGTTCGCTCAGACTCTATACGCAGGGGCGATGTCAGTGAAGAGGAATACAATAGGGTTTTTGTCGTTTCGCAAGCTTTGCACAAGCTTAAGCTCTTTATTGATGACACTCCAGCACTAACCGTTTCACAAATAAGGACGCGCGCTAGACGTTTAAAAAGACAAAATGGGCTAAGCATGATCATAGTCGACTACCTACAATTAGTGGCACCTCCAGGTAATTCTCGAAATGAAAATCGAGTTCAAGAAGTTTCTGTTATTACTAGATCTTTAAAGGCACTTGCCAAAGAGTTAAACGTACCTGTAATTGCCCTAAGCCAACTGTCTCGGGCTGTTGAACAACGCGAAGAAAAACGCCCACAATTATCTGATCTCCGTGAATCTGGTTCAATTGAGCAGGATTCTGATGTTGTGATGTTTTTGTACAGAGAAGAGTATTATCTTGATAGGGAATCAAGAGATCAAAGAGAGCACGAGACAGACGAAAAATTTGCGAAAAGACTAGAAAGGCTAGAAAACTCAAGAAATAAGGCTGAAGTCATAGTAGGCAAGCAAAGACACGGGCCTATAGGCACTGCACATTTGCGTTTTAATGGAGACTTTACGCAATTTTCCGATTTAGCTTTAGATGATCGAATTCCCGAAGACAGGCACTGACGATTGATTCTACAAGATCTTAAAATTCCTGGATCTGCAAGCTCAGTTCTAATAATAGATCTTGAAGCTATTAAATCAAATTTTACATATCTACAAAAAAAAGTCTCTAAAGTTGAAGTAGGTGTTTCTATTAAATCTGATGCCTACGGGCTAGGTGCAAAGGCCGTGGGTAAATTATTATCAGCAGCAGGTTGTAAAACTTTTTTTGTGTCTACTATAAGCGAGGGTATGGATCTACGAGAGATACTCCCTAGCTCCAGAATCATTGTTCTTAATGGACCAGATAGAGATAGCAGTAAAATGTTTGTTGAGAATTCTCTAACCCCAGTTTTAAATAGCCTAAACCAAATAGATATTTGGCATAAAGAAACGCAACAAAATCCAAACAATCTATCTTATTTACACGTAGACACTGGAATGACTCGCCTTGGACTTAACGATAAAGAGATAAATAAATTATTTTCTAAAGATGACCTTCTTAATGACCTTAAGATAGAGGTGCTCATGAGTCATCTCGCATGTGCAGAAGAAGCTAATTCACAAAAAAATGAAGAACAACTAGAAAAGCTTATAGTTATTAAAGAAAAGTTATCACCTCTTATAGGATCCGTAAGAACTAGTTTAGCCAATTCTGCGGGCATATTTTTAGGTTCAGATTTTCACCTTGATTTAGTGCGAGCAGGCGCCTTTATTTATGGTTTGAATAAAAAAGATAGTGGACAGGATTCCTCAAAGCCAGTAATCCGAGTGTTTGCCAAAATAATACAAGTTCAAGAAGTTGATAGTCCAAGTACTGTTGGTTATGGGGCAACTCATGAAATTAGCCGCCTAACCAGGATAGCAACTGTGGCGACTGGTTATGCAGATGGATATATTAGATCTTCAGGGCAAACTTATAAAAAGGAAAATAAAAATACAGCCAAAGTATATTTTGGTAATATGTCAGCTCCAATAATTGGAAGAGTTTCTATGGACTTATTAACCATTGATGTGAGCGATCTTCCCGATCATCTAGTTCAACCAGGCGGATACGCTGAACTAATCGGTAATAATTATACTGTGGATGACTTGGCAGAAGCCTCTGGCACAATTGGCTATGAAATACTTGTACGACTAGGTCAGAGACACCATCGTGTATTTGTAGGTGGAGATGGCATATGATCCTATTAATGAGATCACTAGGCCATTCTTTGGTTAATTTTTTTGCTTCAATAGGAAAAATTGGAATTTTTACCCTGAGAGCTGTTTTTCATTCTTGCAATCCTCCATTTTACCCTAATCTGATTCTAAAACAGATGATTGAAATAGGGTTTTACTCACTTCCAGTTGTAGCGCTAACCGCAATATTTTCGGGCATGGTTATAGCACTTCAAAGCTCTAGCGGATTTAGTTTGGGTGGTGAGAAGGCTATAGCTAACGTGGTCGTTTGGGGAATTACTCGTGAGCTTGGACCCGTGTTGGCTGGGTTAATGGTTGCGGGAAGAATCGGAGCCTCAATCGCAGCAGAGATAGGCACGATGAGAGTGAGCGAACAAATAGATGCCCTAGAAACACTATCAACCAATCCCTTTAAGTTTTTGATTGGCCCTCGAGTAATCGCCGGAGTAATAATGCTGCCTTTACTTGTTATTGTTGCAGATATAATAGGAATTATGGGTGGATTTATAATTGCCACCTTTGATCTTGGTTTTAACCCTGATTCATATATTCGTAATACTTGGACTAGCTTCGAGTTTATTGGTTTTATTTCAGGAATAGTAAAAGCAGCTGTTTTTGGCTTCATCATAACAATAATGGGAGCTTATCATGGCTACTATGCAAAAGGAGGTTCTCAAGGAGTGGGCCAAGCCACAACTAACGCTGTAGTATCAGCTTCGATCTTATTGTTATTATTTAATTTTATTTTAACGGCAATATTTTTTGCACAATGAACACTATTAGACCAGAAATAAAAATTTGTTTACGTAACTTAAGTAAATCTTTTGGTAATAAAATTGTGTTAGATAATATAAACCTCACAATACAAAAGGGTGAATCTATTGCAATAATTGGTGGGTCTGGGACAGGAAAATCAGTGTTACTTAAAAGTATTATTGGGTTGGTGAAACCCGATTCAGGTTCTTTACGAATTGATGGAAAGGAAACTTCCATGCTGACCCATAAGGAAAGAATGCTGTTCAATACTAGGTTTGGAGTACTTTTTCAGGGAGGAGCTTTATTTGACAGCCTAACAATATGGGAAAATATTGCATTTGGTTTAATGCAAGAAAAAAAACTTAATAAAAAAAATGCAAAAGAAAAGGCTATCCAAATAATGTCAGAAGTCGAACTGGATGCCAGTGTATCAAACAGCTACCCAAGTGAATTGTCAGGTGGAATGCAAAAACGTGTTGCACTAGCACGAGCTATCGCTACTGAACCGGAAATCTTAATTTTTGACGAACCTACAACTGGGTTAGACCCTGTAACGAGTAATGTTATAAACGATCTAATTATTAAAAGTGTAAATGTTTTGGGCGCAACTGCTATATCTGTCAGCCATGATATAGCTAGCGTAAAAAAAATTGCCGATAATGTCGCACTACTCCATGAAGGTCATTTTGTATGGCAAGGCCCTGCTGACAAAATAGAAAAATCACAAAATGATTACGTTAGAAACTTTGTTAAGGGAGTATCAAATAATCAATCACTTCCATCAGGCAGGTCATAACCATGGCACGTCAAAATAATTCTTTTGCATGTCAACAATGTGGAGCCAGCCATGGAAAATGGACAGGTAAATGCGACAATTGTGGGGTTTGGAACTCCATAACCGAACAACCAGCTTTAAGTCATAAATTAAGAGGTGTTTCACAAAAAGGAATAAAAAAACTCGAATTCTTATCTCTTGTAGGAAAAGAAATAAATGAGCCTAGACTTAGTACTGGAATAACTGAATTTGATAGAGTTTGTGGAGGAGGACTTGTGCCTGGTTCCGCACTTCTAGTGGGAGGAGATCCGGGAATTGGAAAGTCTACACTACTACTTCAAACAGTTTCATCTCTAGCAGACTCGGGAATTCCTATAGCTTATATATCAGGTGAAGAAGGCGTGGATCAGATACGCCTCAGAGCAAGCCGACTTGGTTTGTTTAGTTCGTCTGTAGGTCTAGCTTCTGCAACAAATATACTTGATATAATAGCAACTTTAGATGTGGAAGAAGGTCCTAAGGTTGCTGTTATCGACTCTATACAAACCATGTATGTAGAAGGCGTTGATTCAGCCCCTGGAACCGTAGCTCAGGTTAGAAGTTCTGCGCAGGAATTAATTAGTTTAGCTAAACGGCGTCTATTAATTCTACTTTTAGTCGGTCATGTTACTAAAGAGGGGGCAATAGCTGGACCTCGTGTTCTTGAACATATGGTTGATACAGTGCTTTATTTTGAAGGAGAGCGGACTCAACATTTTCGACTTTTAAGAACTGTAAAAAATCGTTACGGACCAACAGATGAAATTGGGGTTTTTGAAATGACTGGATCTGGTCTGGCTGAAGTAACAAATCCTTCAGAACTTTTCTTAACAGGACATAGTGACCAGGTTCATGGGACTACAGTTTTCGCCGGCATAGAAGGAACCCGTCCCGTTTTAGTCGAAATACAAGCCCTAGTGTCACCCACAGCTTTTGGAACTGCTAGGCGAGCAGTTGTAGGATGGGATAGCGCTCGTTTGTCAATGATACTAGCAGTCTTACAAAGTAGATTTGGAATGAATCTTGGCTCATCTGATGTTTATTTGAATGTAGCTGGGGGCTTACGTATCACTGAACCTGCTGCTGACTTAGCTGTTGCGGCAGCTATTATTTCTGCTCAACTAGGGCAAGCGTTACCAAAAAGAACGGTTATTTTTGGCGAACTAGGACTAGGGGGAGAAATACGCATTATCGGACAATCGTTAACAAGGTTAAAGGAAGCTGAAAAACTAGGTTTTAAAAATGCTATTCTTCCACATTTTCCAGTAGGAGTAGAAAAAAATTTAAAATCAGAAATAGGCCTTAATCTTAAAAATATTTCACTACTGCAGGATTTATCTACTATCTTTGATATAAAATAATAACACAATATAGTGATGATATAGAATGGAAAACTTGGGTATATCGCCTTTAGATCTGATAGTTCTCGGAATTCTAATTTTCGGAGCATTGACCGGCCTAGTCACAGGTTTTGTTCGTGGAGGCCTTTTTCTTTTATCGTGGGCGGGAGCTATTATTATTACTATTTATGGCTTTTCAAGTATCACCATTTATTCTCGTAAATATATTGAAAATGAGCTATTAGCCGATATAGTTGGCGGTGCAGTAGTTTTCCTAGTATCACTAGTTATTCTCCATCTGATAAGTCAAATGCTTAGTAGCTGGGTTAGATCAGGCAGTTTAAACGCAATTGATAGGTCATTTGGACTTTTAGCTGGCATAATCACCACCGCTGTAGCTTTAGCGGTAGTAAATCTATTTGTTTTTAATGATAGCTGGAGAGCGTCCCCTCCGGACTGGGCAAAAAACTCTCGCAGCAGACCAGTTATCGACTCAGCTTCACTTTTGATAAGAGATTTACTTCCCAGTTCCATATTAGGAAGCACAAGTAAAGGTCTAAACGAAATACGTGCTAGAACAAAGTCAATAGAAGAAACTAAAAACGCCTTAGATAGGCTCTCAAAACCACCAAAGTTATTATCTGCCCCCAAGAAACAGGGCTACAGTGAGCCTGAGAGACAGGAGCTGGATCGCTTGATCCAGAAAAATAATTAAAGCGAAGTAAAATAAGAAGAGTGTTAATTGTGGAAAGTGAAGATAAATTTCGAGATGAATGCGGAGTGTTTGGGATTTACGGCTCAAATGATGCTGCAGCTTTGACCGCCTTAGGTCTGCACGCCCTCCAACACAGAGGACAAGAAGCCGCCGGTATAGTTTCTTACGACGGTGAAAAATTTTATTCTCATCGTGAACTTGGGCTTGTGGGGGAAATCTTCGACGAAAAAAAAATTATTGACACTCTTCCAGGCAATTCAGCCATAGGACACGTTCGTTATTCTACTAGTGGTGGAACCGCATTACGTAACGTCCAACCATTATATGCCGACTATAGTTTTGGAGGATTAGCTTTAGCACATAATGGCAACTTAACTAACGCAAGTCTTTTGCATAGAGAATTAGTAAACAGAGGATCATTATTCCAATCAACTTCGGATACTGAAGTATTCCAACATTTAATTGCCACAAGCTCAGAAGATCGGCTACTTGATAGATTTTTAGATACATTCAAAGCAGTGGAAGGAGCCTATTCTTTGGTTGCTCTTTCTCGTCGTAAACTTATTGGAGCAAGGGATCCTTTCGGTGTAAGACCACTAGCACTAGGCGTATTGGGCGACACTTGGATTATAACATCTGAAACATGTGCGTTGGATATTATAGGTGCCGACTTTGTTAGAGATGTCGATCCAGGAGAAATTATAATAGTAGATGAAGACGGTTTACATTCACATAAACCTTTTTTGTCGGTACAAAAAAGATCTTGTATATTCGAATATATTTACTTTGCCCGCCCCGATTCTTTTGTTGACGGCAGAAATGTATATGAGGTGCGTAAGGCAATAGGAGCCGAGTTAGCTGACGAAAGTCCAATTGACGCAGACATGGTTATACCCATACCGGATAGTGGAGTTCCAGCAGCTATAGGATTTTCTCAGAGATCCAAACTACCATTTGAACTGGGTTTAATCAGAAACCATTATGTGGGCAGGACATTTATTGAGCCGTCTGAAGAAATACGTCACTTAGGCGTAAAACTCAAACATAATGCAAATAGACAACGTCTTAAGGGGCAAAAGGTAATACTTGTTGATGATAGTATTGTTCGAGGCACAACTTCTCGAAAAATAGTGGAGATGGTCCGTCAAGCTGGAGCTAAAGAAGTTCATATGAGAATATCAAGTCCACCAACTATAAACCCCTGCTTTTATGGTATAGATACGCCCGACCAAGAGCAACTTTTAGCCGCACAGTTTGATGTTGAAGGTATGCGTAAACAAATTCAGGCTGACACTTTATCTTTTATATCTATAGATGGTCTTTATAAAGCTACGGGTGAGACAAATAGAAATAGTGATTTACCCCAATTTTGTGATGCTTGCTTTACAGGAGACTATCCCATTACCTTAAGTGATCAAGAAAAAGGACAAAACAACACCCAAATGTCATTTCTTTCAGGCCTAGAATAAGGTTTTCTATGTTGGCTTCAACGACTAAAAAATTAGAAAATCGAATAGCCCTTATTACAGGAGCGTCACGTGGCATAGGAGCAGCCGTTGCTAAGCACTTTGCTGCCGAAGGAGCGCACGTGATACTTATTGCCAGAACAATTGGTGGATTGGAGCGAATTGATGATGAGATTAAATCGTTAGGAGGCTCTGCTACACTGTTACCCTGTGACTTAAACGACCTAGATCGGATAGATAATATAGGACCTTCATTACTGGAACGCTTTGGAAGGCTAGATATATTGATAGGTAATGCAGCTATTTTAGGAACCATGACACCTCTTACCCATTACAAAACAAAGTCCTGGGAAGAGGTTTTTGACGTTAATGTACATGCTAATTGGCGGCTAATGAGAGTAGCCGAACCCCTACTTAAATTATCTGATGCTGGGAGAGCTATTTTTGTCACAACCTCCGCGACTAAAAACCCCAAAGCTTATTGGGGAGCGTATGCAATTACCAAATCTGCTCTTGAAACTATGACTAAAGTTTGGGCCTCAGAATTAAACAACACTTCTGTTCGAGTTAATTTGTTGAGTCCAGGGCCAACATTAACAAAAATGAGACAAACAGCCTTTCCTGGAGAAAACCCAAGTACATTAAAAACCCCTGATACTTTAGGCCATATTTTTTTGCAATTAGCTTCACCTAACTGCGAAGCACATGGTGAACTTATTGAGTTTCAATAAAATTTCAATTGTAGGGATTTCGACCTTTCCGTAGATTTAACCTTATAGGTGTACCAAACAATTCAAACTTTTGTCGTAGTGAATTTTCTAGATAACGCAAATAACTATTAGGTAAATCCTCTGGTCGATTCCCAAATATAACGAAAGTAGGTGGACGGGCCTTAGGCTGAGTAACATAACGAAGACGGATATTTCGTTTGTTACTCGCTAATGGCGGAGGATTCCGCTCAAGAGCTTCCGAAAGCCATAAATTAAGCTCCGCCGTTGTAATTCTCTGATTCCATACCTCAAAAGACCTCAATACTGCAGGCATAAAATTTTCAATATCCCTTCTAGTTAATGCTGATAATTTTACTATATTTGTTCCAGCGGCCTGTGAAAGAGATGTTCCCAAACGATCATTAAGAAAATTGGTGGCCTCAGACTTATTATCAACTAAATCCCATTTATTAATAACTATGACGATTGCTCTACCTTGTTCAATTATATGTCTAGCAATTGATAAGTCTTGTTTTTCCATTAGTTGGGTGCCATCAACAACCAAGGCCACCACTTCAGCATATTGGATAGCTTTTAATGCGTCCTTCACTGAAAGCTTTTCTAGCGCTTCATTGATTCTTGACTTACGTCGTAAGCCCGCAGTATCTACCAGTGCTATATTGTAACCCTGGTAATCCCATTCGATAGTTATCGCATCTCGAGTTACCCCGGCTTCGGGTCCTGTTAGCAATCGTTCATCTTTAATCAGCGCATTAATAAGCGTTGATTTTCCTGCATTTGGCCTGCCCACTATTGCTAAATTCAAATCACGTGAGGATACAGGTTCTGCAACCTCATTGGAGTTTAATATATTCTCTGAAGAAAATCTCTCCACAACAGAATCATAGAGGCCTTGTATGCCATTACCGTGCTCAGCAGAAACTGGTAAAGGGTTTCCAAAACCTAAACTGGAACCTTCATAATGTTCACCTAATCTACTAAAAGAGCCCTCACATTTGTTCGCAACTAAAATTACCGGAACCGATTTTGAATGTAACCAATTAGCAAAATGCTTATCTAAAGGCGTATTTCCTGCACGCGCATCAATCACTAAGACAACCAAATCTGCATCATTTATTGCAATTTCAGTCTGATTACGCATTCTACCTGATAGAGTATTATCAAAAACATCCTCAAGTCCCGCTGTATCAACTAAACGAAAATGAAGTTTCCCTATGCTAAATACACCTTCTCTTCGATCACGTGTCACACCTGGTTGATCGTTAACTAAAGCATCGCGGCTACCAACCAACCGATTAAAGAGTGTTGATTTTCCAACATTTGGACGACCTGTTATGACAATTGTAGGCCACATGATACTCACATCTAGTATATTAACGGTAAGCTATCAGCTGCGATTTGTCGGTTAAATAGAACAGTGTTCTATTAGCAATAGCAGGTGATAAAGAAGCAGGACTTTTCATTTTCTCTTTTTTTAAGATCTTACCCGTGTAAGGAGATAGATATAGAACCACCCCATGGCTCCCTGAAAGAATTAATTGATCACCAGCCAAAGTAGGGCCAGACCAACTGATCCTGCCTTCTCTGTCTTTTGGATCAGAATAGAGATCTAGAGGAGTAAGCCATCTTATCTTCCCATCGTTAACCCTCACAGCGGCAACTTTTGCCTCATTGGTGAGCACAAACAAAAATTCTCCACTAATCCAAGGTTGGTTAACACCACCTAGAGACACCTCCCATATGCGCCTCCCAGTATACAAATCGATAGACATCATGCGTCCCGAATGACTTATGGCATATACTTTGCCACGATCAATCACAGGCCTTCCTCTAATATCAGCAAGCGCAGAGACCGCATCTGCACGTCTTATAGCAGCTAAGTTCTCACCCCAAACCTTTTGTCCGTTTTCGACACGTAATGCATAAAGTTCACCTGATGAATATGGGACCACAACAATGTCATGTTTAGCTGCAGGAGTTGCACTCCCCATTAATCCCACATGTTCTTCAAAACCAGAATGCGTCCACAAAGTCTCTCCATTTTTTGTACGAAGCGTATATAATTGATTATCTTTAGTAACTACAAACACCCTTCCATTCAAAATTGATGGAGCTGCTCTCACTGGTCCGGAAACTTTTGTTCTCCATACCTGTTTTCCACTAGTAGTATTTAGTGCGACCACCTCAGCAAATCCTCCAGCTGCTATAATCAGCCCATCATCGACAGCCAATCCACCTCCCCAACTTCCATCAGTTTCTTCCTTAGGAGAAATAAAAGCTTTCCATATGAGGCTTCCGGTAATAGAGTCGTGCGCTGAAACAAGAGAGTTTGCATCTAGCGTATAGACCTTTCCTTCGGATACTATAGGACCCGACAAAATAGGTTTATCTACCTTATGACTGCTCCCCGCATCAACAGACCATAATAAAGTCAAATTAGTGCCCACGGCTAAATGTCCCATACTATGGTGTGCTAGACCACCTTGCTGAGGCCAAGATTTATTTACTATAGGCTGAGAAAGAACAATATTCTGATCAGAAATTTCTTTATCTACTTGCGCCACCTCGCTACCTAGTAGAATTGGTATACGAACTCCCTTAAGTGTGGCCTCTCCGTTCCTACCCAAAATATCATTTACTTGACTACAACCACTAGAAATTAAGGCTAGAATAAGAAACATACAAACACTAAAAATTCTCCAGCTCATCGTTTTTCCAACATTGTTAAAATCATTTATTGCTAAGTATACTTATCATTTCTGTGGAACGAGCCCGTATTCCCTCTGGTGCGTCCTTATCATCGGATAGAGATTGAAATGAATTTATTGATCCTGCTTTATCTCCGGATATCATTAAGGAAATTGCCATTAGCTCCTTTGCAGTATAATGCCAGGGGTTATCAGCAGCCAGGAGCGGCGAAAGACGATCTTTTAATTCTTTTTGATCCATAGATGTCATTCCATGGCTTACCGCTAATATTGTCGCAAGATCTCTATAGATCTGATCCTGTTCCATATCTTGGGTAATGCTATCAAAAACTTGAATAGACTTAGCTTTTTCACCAATTTTAGAGAGCAAAGCGCCCTCTCTGAGTTTTGCAAGCAAGCGATAACCTTCTTTAGATTCATTACTTAGTAATGTAAATTTTTCTAAAGCTTCTTTTTCGTTCACTTCTCCTATAGCTATTGCCGCTAGTAATTCTTCTCCATTAGACTCAAGAGCACTTTTTTGCATATCACGCCAATAAACAATTCCAACTGTAATCAACATAACTATGACAAATACAGAGACAAAATAAACGCCATATTTTTTCCAAAGATGACGATAATTATCCTGACGAACTTCTTCGTCTATTTCTCGAAACAGATCATCTGACACTTGGTGTCCTTTTTATTATCAATATTAATCAAAAATATAACTTCGTATTTATATTATCTATCAGTCTAATTAAAAAATCTTTATTTTCTTAAATTCTTAAATCATTAGCCTAAAATGATCTAGTCACGGTTATTGCAATAAAAATATCAGTAGAGCATCAAATTAACAGTCTTACGCCCTAGACACATAGGAAAAAATAGGGAAAAATTTAACGCTATATTTATATTACAACAGTTTTTCTCTAGGTGCAGTGCTAATGGGTTCTAATCACGGAATAAAAAATCGAAGTAAATCTTCTAGGCGTGTATCCTTTGACCAGGGAGAGCTAAGAGTTTTACTGAATGAATATAGCAGAAGAGTAGCTGCAGGCGAATGGAGAGATTACGCAATTGATCATGGAAGAGATAGAGCTGTATTTTCTGTTTTTCGTCACACAGCAGAACACCCTTTATACTCAATTGAAAAATTGCCTGTAAAAATCGGGAAAAGAAACAGATATGGTTTAAAGAAAGGGCCGGTCCATTTACATCAAGACACTAGTCTCACAAATTTGGTGAGCACTATTGAGCGTAGACCTCAATTAATTAGAATTGGCTAAAAATTAAAAATACTACAATTGAATAATTTCCTAAATTCCTACTCTGGCATCGACACGCTATTAGCAAATGAAAACCTACTTCGCCGCCTTAGGACTCTGCGCCTTGGGCTGTTAACAAACACATCTTGTATGACAAATAAAGGCGAGGTCACTTTTAAGGCACTTCCCAAAGCATTAAAAAGCCCGTCAAGTAAAGGGCTTAATCTGCTGTTTGCTCCTGAACATGGATTTCAAACTAATTTAGAGCCCGGGGAAAAAGTAGATGATCATTTTGGAGATATTCCGATATACAGCCTTTACGGAAATTCAAAAAAACCGACTCCAGAACAACTTTCGGAATTAGACGTACTAATTATAGATCTTAGAGATGTTGGTGTTCGATGTTATACGTACGCCGTAACAGCCGCTATATCTGCTGAAGCCGCATTAGATGAAGGAAAAGAAGTAGTAATCTGCGATCGAGAAAACCCTCTAGGCACTGAGACAAATGGCCCCCCTTTAGATCCTTTGTTGCGCTCATTTCTGTGTTATTTTGATGTACCTTTCATACATGGGGAAACACTAGGAAACTTGGTAAAAAATTCACTAAAAAAACATCCACGCTATAAAAAACTGATTGTTTTACCTGCTGTACGAAATTTAAATGTCACATTAGAACCCTGGATAGCCCCTTCACCCTCTCTGGTGTCAGCAGAATCGGTGCAACTATATCCGGGCTTAGTTCTGCTTGAAGGAACGAATCTAAGTGAAGGGAGAGGAACACCCTACGCTTTTTCATCTGTTGGAGCACCCTGGCTAAGAGCCCATGAAACAGAATCGGTGATTAATGGCTGGTCTACTGGAATAACCGCTCATGCATTAACTATATGTCCCAAAACGGGTCAATATAAAGATGAGACATTACAAGCAGTACACCTTAAACAAACAAGAAGTAATTGCGACAGCTTTAGCTTTGGAATAAAACTTTTATCATGGATAAGAAACTCTCATAGAGAATTTAAGTGGTTACATAACAAAGATAAAGTCAATCACCTTAGGTCAGATGGCTCTATTGAGAAGCCTATTACAGATTATAAAATAGATGTTTTACTTGGAAATAGAAGTCTGAGGGAAATGTTAGATAGGGGTATTTCACCCGAAAATATTCTTGATAGTTGGAAGTCTAGCGATTAAAGACTGTGGATCCTTCAACTATAACTTCAACAACATCTAAATGCTCATTTAGAATAACAAAATCAGCAGAAGCCCCCTTTTCTAATCTACCTCTATCCTTGGCACCTATTAGATCAGCTGGTATTGTAGATAAACGTCTTGATGCCTCTTTAACATCTATTCCAATCGACAAAAGGTTTCTAAAAGCCTTATCCATAGTTAACGCGCTACCAGCGAGGATTTGATTCTCGAAAAAAACTCCGTCACCTCGCTTAGTCACTTTATTTCTACCAAGCGTATAATCCCCATCAGGCATTCCTGCAGCTGAAGTTGCGTCGGTGACAAAGTAGAGATCCGGTAGTGACCTCAATGCTGCATGAATTGCACCCTCTTTTACATGAATTAAGTCAGGAATTAGTGCGGCTGCAGTTCCATGAGCGAGGGCTGCACCTACTACTCCCGGTTCTCGATGATGTAGAGGGCTCATTGCATTATATAAATGAGTAAACCCGCCAACCCCATCTTTAATGGCTGATTTTATTTCCTCATAACTGGCATTACTGTGCCCCACTTGAACTAGAATACCTCTAGAAACAAGCTCCTTTATTAGGATATGTCCTGGATCACATTCAGGGGCAAGCGTTACTAATTTAACATTAGCACATTTCAGCAAATCTTCTATAAACTTTAGATCTGGAGACTGAGAAAAAGGAGGCTGTGCTCCCAACATCTCCGAATTCAAGTAGGGGCCCTCCATATGAACACCAAGTATACGTGCTTCATTTTTATGCCGATTTGATGAAACAACATCTATAGCTTTTGCAGCTAAAATTATCTCTTTTTCTGGCGCGGTTATAGTGGTGGCAAGAAAGGATGTTGTTCCATGACTAGCATGTAAAGATGCGCACAATCTTAGGTCGTCCTCTCCCCGCATTACATCACCACCTCCTCCTCCAGGAACGTGTAAATCAACGAAACCGGGCAATACAATTAGCCCTGAATTTTCCCGCCCTGATTCCGAAATAGAGTTTATTTTTTTATCAAACTGGATAGTTCCTTCCACCCAACCATCCGGAGTTAGTATCTGTCCTTTAAAATTCAGCAAAGTCAAATCTCATTCCAATCTGATGTTTCATTAGGAACCTTACCTTGAGCTAGAAAAAGCGCACCATTAACTGGACTCCCAATAGGCTTCTTGATATTAGCTTTTAGAGATTGGGGCAAATAAGGTGCCAAAGGCTCTGCCAGCCCCCCTAATAAAGAAAGTGGTGTTTTATTAACCTCTTGCATAACAGAGGCAAGAGATTCAATTTCCAAACCTGCTTCTGTTGATAAGTTTATAGCAAAACGATCACCTTCATTAGCACAATCTATTACCATAGGTGCCAATGAAGCAAATTCAGTTGGACCAGCGTCGTTTAACCATTCCAAAATACCCTTTCTGTTGAGTCCACATTTTTTAATCAACAGTCGGTGTAGTTCAGAGTCCAAATTTCCTAAATGTCCTTCTTGTGCCTTAAGTGAAAGAGATAATGCTCTCATACCAATCCAAGCCCCCCCACCTTGATCCCCGACCGGAAAACCCCAGCCTCCGTAAATGCTTTGCTTACCAGTTTTGCTAATTGTATATCCAACTGTTCCAGTGCCAATGATTATTATTGATCCAGCTGACCCACCATGTGCACCCAGAGCAGCTATGTATGCATCCGTAACAACTTTTATGGACTTAAAGTCGTATGGTGAATCTCGATAAAATTGATTACGTAATTTTTCGTTATTCGCCCCTGCCACTCCAATAACTAGATCAGTAGATGAAAATTGATTTATTTCTATACCTAATGTCGTATAGAGATCTTTCAGTGTTTCACAAATTATATCCCATGGTTTTATGTGATTTATGCTGAGACTAGTGGGACCAGTAATAGTTGTTCCAAGTCGCCTCCCATGACCATCAAATAAAGCCACTTGTGTTTTACTTCCACCTCCATCAATGCAGCAATAAAAAAGATTGGCCATTAATTTCATCCAACTAAATAGTTTTCTATAAACATTAAAATCAGAAAACTTTTCGATTCGCTGATATGTTATGAAAATACTTTAACCAAAGTAAAGACAATCTCTGGACAAGAAAGCCTATGAATACGGAACAAATTGATAAACGTTATGAAGACTTAGACATACGATCCAATGATGAGATCATTAAAATATTAATTAATGATCAAATAGATAAGTTCAATCTACTACTAAATTACAAGCATGATATTTCAACAGCTGCGGCTGCGTTAGCCAATCGCTTAAAAAAATCTTCAACTGGACGACTAGTATATGCTGGAGCTGGAACCTCAGGCCGACTGGGAGTTTTAGATAGTGCCGAGCTTTTCCCCACATTTGGATGGAAAAAAGAGAGAAGTACTTTTCTTTTAGCTGGAGGGATCGAATCTTTAACAACCTCCATAGAAGGTGCAGAAGATAGAGAAGAGGAAGCTGTTCACCAAATAAAAAATATAGAAATCGATGAAAGAGACGCTCTTGTAGCCATATCTGCTAGTGGAAGCACTCCATTTACATTAGCAGCTTGCGATGCAGCAAGAAGATCTGGAGCTTTAACAATCTCGATAGTCAACAACAAACCTTCCCCCCTTTTTGATGCTGCTGAACACCCTATTGCCATCGAAACAGGCTCCGAACCTATAGCTGGTTCAACACGATTGAGCGCAGGCACCATACAAAAAATAGTATTAAACTCTTTATCAACTCTGACTATGATACGCTTAAATCGCACCTATGGTGCTTACATGGTAGATGTTAAACCAACAAACAAAAAACTAAAGGAAAGAGCTGTTCGAATGATCTCAGAAATTTGCTTAGTAGATCAGAATAAAGCCCAACAATCACTCATTGACGCTAAAAACAACCCTAAACTGGCCGTCCTTATAGCTAAAGGCCTTTCAGTAGATAAGGCCAAATATTTATTAAACTTGAGTAATGGAAATCTACGCGAAGCAATAGGTAAGAAGTTTTCTAATTCATAGTTACTTAAATTTTAGAAGAATAGGCCTATAAAACCCTACTGAGCAGCAATATCGAGCTTGTCGGAATAATTAACCAAGTCCGCAGCTGACCTCAAAAGCTCCAAAGCTTCAGTTGGGTTATCATTAAATTTAGGTAACTGTTCGGAAAGAAGTCGTCTCCAAGAACGCGCCCCAGGTTGACCATTAAATAACCCGAGAATATGCCGGCCAATTGATTTTAATGGAACTCCTTCTCCAACAGACTTTTCAACATATGGAAGAAATCTCTCTAAGACTTCATGTCGAGAAATATATTTTTTATCCTCACCATAGAATCGGTTGTCTACTTCAGCAAGCAGATAAGGATCGCCATATGCTGCCCGACCAAGCATAACTCCATCAACATGACACAAATGTTCTTCAGCAGAGTTAAGATCTGTAATTCCTCCATTTATTGTTACTGACAAATCTGGAAACTCATCTTTAAGCCTATAGACCAATTCGTATCGAAGTGGAGGTATTTCTCTATTCTCTTTGGCGCTCAAGCCGTCTAGCATAGCTTTTCTGGCATGCACAATAAAATGTTTACAGCCTGCTCTAGAAACAACTTCTACAAATCTAGATAAAGAACTCCACTCATCTTGATCATTAATGGCAATACGATGCTTCACTGTAACTGGGATATTAACTGCGGAAGCCATCACGTCAACGGCGCTTGCAACCAAATCTGGTGTTGCCATAAGACACGCACCAAAATTACCCACCTGCACTCTATCTGAAGGACAACCAACGTTCAGGTTAATTTCATCGTATCCATAATCTTCGCCAATTCGAGCACATTCTGACAACTCTGATTTATCTATACCTCCAATTTGTAGAGCGAGCGGATTCTCATCAGAACTAAAAGCAAGCAAGCGGTCTTTATCACCGCGCAAGATAGCACCACAAGTAATCATCTCAGAGTATAGCTTCACATTTCGACTTATTTGCCGTAAAAAAAATCTTTCATGACGATCAGTCCAATTCATCATTGGAGCTACTGATATAGGACTGATGGGTATATTATTATTTGCCATGCTTCATATTTCTATTTTGTCGAATTAGTTATTGCTCTCATATGGCCTTGCTGGATTAATCTTATTAACATTTTCTGATCTCAACATTATCTATCAAACGAACATTTCCAAGATATACAGCCGCCATGATTCGACCAGATTCATCAAATTTTGATAGAGCTCTTAGATCACTCTCAGCTCGTAACTCTATATAGTCAATTTTACTAAAACCCGACATAATCAGTTTTTCTTTCGAGTTATGAATAACCGTGGCCACATCAACTCCTTCTTCAATTTGACGAGCTGCGTCAAAAAGAGTTTGGGCAAATATTGGCGCAATTTTCCGATCATTTGAAGAGAGTTGGCTATTCCTGGAGGAAAGAGCCAACTGATCATGCTCACGAATAGTTTTGCAATGAACAATTTCAACAGGCAGATCAAGATCGGCGACCATGCGCTTTATAACATGTAATTGCTGAAAGTCTTTCTCTCCAAAAAATGCTTTATCAGCGAGACTCTGTATAAGTAACTTACCCACCACTGTAGCTACACTATCAAAGTGACCTGGCCTAAAATCTCCACACAAACCACGGCTTACACCCGATACAACAATTTTTGTTGAATGCCCTATAGGATAAATTTCATCAGTTTGAGGTGCATACAGCAGGTCAATATTATATGAATTCAGTTTATCAATATCATCATCTTCATTTCTAGGATATTTATCTAAATCCTCAGGACTGTCGAACTGAGAAGGATTCACAAACAACGTAACTATTACTCGATCAGTAAGGCTTTTAGCCTCACGAACTAAACTTAAATGCCCCGCATGAAGCGCCCCCATTGTAGGAACAATAGATATGCTTTCATCTGATTTTTTCCATTTTCTTACGTGTGAACGTAAATCATTTATTGATCGAACAATAGTTATACTCACTTCTTACCTTCTTTGTTAATGGAACTAGAATCTTCAAAGACATGCTCAGATGAAGGGAACTTTCGGGATCGTACTTCCAAAGCATATTCGCTTATTGCTCGATCAGCAGCTGTCCCTAATTGTTCATAATGTTTTACAAACTTGGGTTTAAAGTCATTGAATATGCCCAATAAATCATCGACAACGAGTACTTGGCCATCACACATAACCGAAGCCCCTATGCCAATTGTTGGTATATGTATTCTCTTGGTTACTTCCTCAGAAATAGTTTCGGTCAACATTTCAAGAACAACAGAAAAAGCCCCGGCATCAGCTACAGCTATCGCATCTTCTAAAATTCTTTCTCTATCTTTTCCTCGTCCTTGAACTGAATATCCGCCAAACATGTTAACTGACTGAGGGGTCAAACCGACATGGGCCATGACAGGAATACCTCTAGAGGTTAGAAAGTCTATAGTTTCTGCCATATGAGCCCCTCCTTCTAGTTTAACTGCCTCGCAACGAGTTTCCTGCATAATAATTCTAGCATTATGGAAAGCCTGTTCTTTATTTTCCTCGTAACTCCCAAAAGGCATATCAACTATCAGCAGGGCTTTCTTAACTCCCTTCCGAACAGCTCTACCATGCATAATCATCATGTCCATGGTTACTTCTAAAGTAGATGAAAAACCGTGCATTACCATTCCAACACTGTCTCCAACGAGAATAAATTCACAATGTTTATCAGCCAATTTAGCAATCGGAGTTGTGTAAGCTGCAACTCCGGCTATAGGGTCCCCTCCCTTCCGCCTTGTAAAATCAATAACCGAAAAGGCAGTTGACGAAGAATTTGCACTCATGTTTATCTCCACGAAGAATTAAGAAAATCTTATTTAAATTCCTTTTCTAGCTAATCAAAATGAATAGCTAGTAAAACATAGGGCTATGTGTATGAAAAAAATCGCTTTTCAGCAACAGATAGTCATTAAATATATGTCCTCAATTCTAAAATTTATAAAATTAAGTTATTACCTATCATATCTTTTAAATAAAACTTTTATAAATTCAAAACCAAAGTAGTCAGGTAATTAAAATATAATGTTAAAGATCAATAATTTAACATATAGGATCGGAGAAAGAGTACTCCTAAATAAAGCTAATGCCACAGTAAGCGCTGGCAGCAAGACAGCTGTATTAGGGCGCAACGGAGCAGGTAAAACAACTTTGTTCAAACTTATTATGGGTGAATTAATATCTGACGAGGGTAGTATTGACCATCCTCCCAGCTGGAAAATTTCTATGACCAGTCAGGAAGCCCCAAATGGAAAAGAAAACCTCATAAATACAGTAATGAGTGCGGATAGAAAACTTTTGTCGCTTCTTAAAGAGTCAGAAACCGCTGAAAACCCAGAACGTATAGCCGAAATACATGAAACCCTCGCCGATAAAGAAGCCTATAAAGCTCCATCAAATGCAGCTAAAATCCTAGCAGGTTTGGGATTCAGCAATGAAGATCAGAGTCAATCTTGTGATGCATTTTCTGGTGGATGGAGAATGAGAGTTGCGTTAGCTTCACTATTATTTTTGAAACCGGATCTCCTTTTACTAGACGAGCCTACCAATTATTTAGACTTAGAAGCAGTTATATGGTTTGAAGATTATATTTCTTCTTACCCAGGCACAGTACTATTGATCAGCCATGATCGGGATCTGCTTAACTCTTCAGTCGACAAAGTCATTCACTTAGATCAGACAAAGCTTACTTCTTATCGTGGTAACTATGATCGCTTTGTAGAAACACACCGATTGAAGATTGAGTTATCAGAGAAACAACGAGTGAAAGAAGAATCTGAAAGAAAACACATAGAACAATTCATAACACGGTTTCGTTCTAAGGCAACAAAAGCAAAGCAGGCGCAATCAAGAATAAAAATGCTAGCTCGGATGAAACCAATAACAAATATAACTGAAGAAAGGGCTGCAAATTTTAGTTTTCCGAAAATAGAAAAACTGGCCCCTCCTCTCTTTAATCTAGAAAAGATAGATGTTGGCTATAACAATCAAGCTATAATTAAAAATTTGTCCGGAAGGATCGATAGCGACGATCGTATAGCTCTGCTTGGAGCTAATGGAAATGGTAAATCAACATTTATAAAATTGTTGGCTGGTGTTCTTAAACCAATATCAGGTTCAATCCAAATGTCATCAAAGCTTAAAATAGGTTACTTTTCTCAAGACCTTGCAGAGAGCCTTGACTTAACGGCTACTCCTTACTCACAGATACAAAAAATTTCTCCTAAAACAAAACCTGAAAAAATTAGAAATCATTTAGGTGCGTTCGGATTTTCTAAAGAAATGGCGCTTGAAAAAATAAATCACCTATCTGGTGGTGAAAAAGCTCGACTTTTGTTCGCACAAATATCAATTCAAAGTCCTCATATATTATTGTTAGACGAACCAACAAATCATCTTGATATCTTATCCCGTCACGCATTAGTTCATGCGATAAATGAATTTGATGGGGCCGTAATAATCGTGAGCCACGATCCGTACCTTCTCGAAGCAACCGTGGATAATTTTTGGCTAATTGCCGATCAGAAGTTACAAATCTTTGAAGGGGACATGGACGATTACAGAACTTTTATGTTAAATCAAAGCATCTCTAATGATAACTCCGATACAGAACAAAGTTCTACCATTAGAAATCCGTTAAACAAAAAAGAAATAAGGCGTAAAGCGGCTGAGAAAAGAGCATCACTGACGACCTTACGTGGGGCTGCGAAAAAGGCTGAGTCTGAACTAAGCATGCTAATTAAAAAGAAAGAAAATATAATTGAGTTTTTAAAAGAAGCAGACTCATACAAAAAATTTCCTGATAAAGCTCTTCAACTTCAAAAAGAAATGGGAAAGTTGCAAAAGCAATTAGAAACAGTTGAAGAACAGTGGATCGATACACAAATGAAACTGGAAAATGAGAGTGACAGTTAATTAAATCTTATTACCTTTTTAACTCAAAAAATTAGTGACGATAAATGTAAAAATCTGCATATGATATTACTTCGTCTTTCATCATACTTTTTTCATTTAAACTTCGATAAAGTCCCCATTTAGGACGGATAAAGATTGCGTTTTCACTCCACATATGAATCGTATCATTTTTATAATTAATAATGGGATTTCCTGTATTTATACTCATGATTTCCAAATAATATGATCCGTGAAGCCCAAATCTGATTTTCTCTTTTACTAACACCCATTTACCAACGAAACGATCAAGATTAACTTCTATAAGTTTGTTTGCTCGAGAATCTTTAGCATGCCTTACTTCAAAGTAACCAACTTCATCCTTAGAGTTTTTTCTTGCAGTGAATGTTAATAATGGATTTTTATCTTTACCACCTACAGGTTTCAATTGATGTAAATGGGTAAAACTATTTGAGGCTTGAAAAGTTTTACCTATTTTAAATTTCCAAGAATATGTATACTCATCCCTTTTTCGTGCTTTAAGCCACTCTGGAGATTTATTATAAACTTTAATCTCAATCCTTTGACGATCTTGTTTTTTACAAAGATCGTCATCATGATCAAGGTGCAAATGAAACTGAAACACAGCCCTTTTTAAAGAATGATCAAACTCCTGAGTTATGTGTGGACCAAACTCAATATGTCCACAATCAGGTGCTTCAATGGCATTACCATCTAACTCAACAAGATGTTTATTTATTATTTTATAGGGATCCTTGTTCACATCAGCATTAAAATGTAGAAACTCAGCAGCAACAGAAAAAGCAGGCAGGAAGATACAAATAACTAATATAGAAAGTATAATTCTAACTATCATTGCTAATAAAAATTAATCATAAATATTTTGTAAGAACCAACGTTCAAAGAGTAATAGCTCTTTCGCTAGAAGAAACAAAAACTTCCTTAAGCTTTTCAAAAGTCTGAACTGACCTGAACTGAGAAAACTCCTTTATTACATTATCAGGGGCGTGAAATAAAATTCCAACGTCTGCTTCACCCAACATAGTTGTATCATTATAAGAATCTCCGGCTGCAATAACTCTGTAGTTGAGTGCATGAAATGCTTTAACTGAAGCTCTTTTAGGATCTTTCTGTCTCAATTTATAGCTAACAATCTTACCTTCTGAATCAGTTATAAGTCTGTGACAGAAAAGGGTTGGCCATTTAAGCTTTCTCATCAACGGCAACGAAAACTCATAAAAAGTGTCAGATAAAATGATTACTTGAAATCGCTCCCTGAGCCAGTCAAGAAACTCTGGAGCTCCTTCAAGCGGCTCTAGAGTTTCTATGACCTGCTGAATATCTGAAAGTGTTAAACCATGCCTGTTTAAGAGCTCTAAACGCTGTTTCATTAAGTCATTATAGTCGGGAATATCCCTAGTGGTCGCTCGTAATTCTTCGATACCAGTGCGTTCGGAGAATGCAATCCATATTTCTGGGACTAATACCCCTTCTAAATCCAAACAGGCTAATTCCAACTTGTAGCTCCCATATTTAATGCTGAAAAAGCTCAGTCATTAATGTCTATGTTAAAATACTTTATTTAACCACTCAGTGCTTTAGCAAGCTTTTGAGAATCATCAAATATTGTGAATTCAATCTCTAGACCGTCCTCTACAACGAACATGTGGACCCCTTGAGCATCCAAATTATCGGCCGAGTACTGCACATGAAGCTGAACTCTATTCTCTTCGGCAGTTATACTTAATATAGATAAATCAAAATTGGGGAATAAAGTTGGCAACCTTTGAAGGTGATTATTTCTCCAATTTTCATAACCCAAGTATTCACCAGATAATTCATGATCTCCATTAACCCTAATAACGGCTTCAGGATGAAAAATCTTGCCTAGTCCGTCTAAATCGCCCTCCGCAAACATCTGATAGCCACTGAGAACTAACTCTTTAGGTGTCATTTTCTAATCTCCTTTAACATAATTTATATCTATTTAATTAATTATCGAATAATTTACTAATTATTATAACTAAAACCCTGCAGCTTTTAAAACAGATGATCAATCCCAAAAATGCTTTTATATTTACATTTATCTTTGTGTGCTAGATATTGATTGCAATCAACGAAATCTGGTCAATATTTTCCTATTGTGCCATAATACAGAGACTAGTTTAGGACTTTTTATGGATCGGCCGAATATGAAAGAGAACATCAAAACACTAGACTTGGATGCGTCATCTTCATCCTACATACCTCCGCTTGAGCTCACGGAAGGCCAGCCTCCCCCGATAGCTGCAAACGGAGGTTTGTCATATATGTCTTTCGAGAAAAACGGTGATGCGGGAACAACTGCGGCTATAGAGGCTGCCTTAGCTCAAATTGAGGATGGAAAAGAGCTAGTAAACATGATCGAGAAGGCTCCTCCAGGCCCCATCCAAACGAAATGGGGTTTAGGTTTCCGCAACTATGATGAATGTCTTGATTATATTAAAGCGAATGGTATTGGCTCTTCTGAAGAGACCTTGGCCCTGCCTTTAGCTTATACAATCTTTGAGCAACCAACATATTCCATAGTGCCGTCAAATTCTTTATGGGAAGATCCTTCACGCTCGACAGAGGCAGAATTGCTGCGTGAAAATGAAGAAGGAAACCGACGTCGGAATCTATATTTTCCACAGATTATGCGTGATGCAAGACGTATCGGAGAGTACTATCCAGGTCTTACACCTGATAGCTCTGAATGCATGGATCAACTCGGTTTGTCGATAGCACACTTAGATTCTAAGTGCACAAATTTCTATGATTCAGCAGAGGTGCAGCGCGTATTTTATCCTGAAATAGAGAATTTGCTTTTAGAGTTTTTTCCGGATTCAACTGATGCTCTTGTTTTCAATCATGATATTTTTGATAAAGATTATGCTGGAGATAGAACAGAAGACCAAGACGCCAAAAACCCAGGGGTAAATTCAAGTTACGTTAACCTTGTACATAATGATCTTAACGACAATAGTGGCCGTGTTCGTTGTCGAGAGTTGTTGACCAAAAACCTTAGAAACTTTGGAAGGGAACTAAAATACTCTGAAGCTGAAGCCGAAGCTAAAATGTCTCGGCGTTTTTTATCTATCAACTTAGCAAAGCCAATGGAAACAGTTGAGCAATTTCCATTTGTGTTGTGCGCTTGGCCATCCTTTGCTGATCAGCCCTATATTAATAATTATAGAATCTATGATGATCGAGTTGGTGAGACTACTCGTTTCACTTATCGTCCTGACCATGAATGGTATTGGATTCCAAAACAGACGCCAACTGAAGTTTCTATGCTAAAATGCTATGATTCTATTAACGATGGATCAGTTTCACGCTGGTCGTTTCACACAGCCTGCATTGATCCAACAGTCCCACTAGATGCGTCATGTCGTAAGAACGTAGTGGTACGTGCTTACGTTTTCTTTTAGGTGCAAATGTAAAATTGGTAATTTCGTTTTTTATCAAAGTTTTAAGTAGTGCCATTTTCGCTGTGTTACCAGATTGGTTATATATAACCTTTTGGTGAAATAAATCCTCCCAAATGAGTTTCTATCAATTTTGCAAATTGAATTGTTGTTAAATCCTGCATGTGAGGCCCTATAATTTGAATGCCACAGGGCAATCCGGACTTCGTGAAACCGACTGGCGCTACACTTGCTGGCAAATAGACTAGGCTGGGAAGGCCGGCCCAGAACAACTGATCAACGGTAGATTCTTCTTCGTCATTTATAGGGATTGTCCTATCAGCTCTGTCTCCTGCTTGATCATGGGGAAAAGCTGCTGAAGCTGCAACTGGTGTTAAAAGTAAATCATACTCTTCAAAAAATAATTCCCACTGTCGGCGCATTAATTCTCTCTCTTCATTCCAAACTAACCATTCCCTATGAGACATTGTGACTGCACGATCTACTATAGTTTTATAACTGTAATCATCTGGTTCACTCTTTATAGCGCGGTCTTTATGCTCATTAAGAACTTCACTCGTTAAGCGACTGCTAGTTGCTGCTCTTAATAACATCAAATATACAAGATGAGATCGCTTTGTATCATTTACTGGTTTTACTTTTTCAGTAATGTTCAGTCCAAGAGTTCTGAGAAGATTAATAGCTGAATAAAGCTGATCAGTCAGTTCACTATCCTGAACACAACTTGGATCATTTAGTAGGACACCAACTCTAAAATCACTCAAATTCTTTTTTTCTGTTTCTGGGAGCTTGAGAGTCAAACCAGTTGAGTCTTTTCCTGTAACACCTGCCATAGCTAATGTTGCTATCCGTAGGTCGTCAGCTCCCCTTGCTAATGGTCCAATAACCGAAATATCGATGGGTACGTTAGTTCCCGGTAATGCATGACCTTTAGTCGGAAGAATACCCATCGTTGGCTTATGACCAAAAACTCCGCAATAATGGGCTGGATTACGGATAGATGCGCCTATATCACTTCCGGTTTCAATTCCCGTCATTCCTGATGCCAGGGCTGCCGCTGAACCTCCTGAAGAGCCTCCTGGACTACGTGATAAATCCCACGGATTATTTGTTGTTCCATAAATTTCGTTGAAACTCTGCCAATCAGAAAGACTAAACGGAACATTTGTCTTCCCAAAAAGAGTAACGCCCGCTTTTTTCATTCTTTTTACAGCAAGACTATCGTCGCTTGCTATGTTGTCTTTATACTGAGGAATGCCCCAGGTTGATGGTTGTCCTTTAACATCAAAACTTTCTTTTATAGTCATAGGTACGCCATGAAGAGGGCCCCAAACTTCTCCTCTCGATAATGCTTTGTCAGCTTCTATAGCTCTGGACCTCGCTCCCGGCTCATCCATAAGGATGATCGCATTTAATGAGGGGTTATATTTCTTTATACGTTCAAAATATAATTCAAGAATTTCAAGACAACTAATTTCCTTGTCTCTAATGCTTTGAGCAATTTGTGCTGCTGTTAGATAGTGAAGATCTGACATTGAATGGATTCCGGTTAGCTAAAGGATAAATTTCAAATTTATTGTCACACAATAACTTTCAGCTAAGAGATAAAACTAAACTGAATGATTAACCCTATTTATTTATAATCAAGTAATGTATTTCAGCTTCTTAACCCTTTTGATTATTATTGTGCATATCAATAGGTGATAGGCATTAGAATGTATATATAACGTGCACAATTTAGGAACAGGCGAGTCCATAGACGCCCTGGATTCCAGATGGCAAAGGCAATGTTCGCCACGTAGAACCACTATCATCTGTGCCAAATACTTGACCTCCGCGAGCAGCACAATATATCCGTTTTGAATCGTTTACACTTTCAGCGACGATCATAAGAGTGGATTCAATCGGTAAATTAGAATCAAAGCGTTGCCAGCTTTCTCCAAAGTCGTTGCTTCGATAAAGTGAGCCCGCGTCACTTATTGCGGCTATTGATAGGGCAGAATATAAGCAGTCAGGGTTATGAGGCGATGCAACAACGTCCCTGGCATAAGTTAGTGGAGAAAAACGACCTATCCCTATCTCTTGCCAGTTATCACCTTTGTTGACACTTCGAAAGAGCCCCATTCGATTGGCCAGAATAATTACGCCTGGATGACTGCGACTGACAGTTAAAGAATGGATATCCATCATGCCCTCATTAGGATCATCAGTAACTTCTCCGCTTTGCAGGTGATCTTGTTTAGCGAGTTCTAGTAGATCGCTGGAAATATCTGTCCATGTGTCACCGCCATCGAGACTTCTTACAACACCGTTTACTTCGAGTCCCGCGTATATTTCATCAGGATTAGACTGATCTATAACCAGACGAATAACGCGCGTTGGAAATGGCATTTCCGGGACCCCTTTAGGTGTTGGCACCTTTAGCTTTTCCCAGTTCAGACCCCCATCTCTAGAGCGGTATATTGCGAAGCCTTCAACACCAACAAATAATGTGTCGCTATCACGCGGATCAAGACAGATAGACCAAACGATTTGCAAGGGGCCTGGAAGCTCAAGTGAACACCAACTATCCCCTCCATCATCACTGCGATATGGCCCGTTTTGAGTTCCAGCAAAAACAGTATCAGGACGTTCTGGATGTACTACGATACAGCGCACTTCGACACTATTAGGTAGGCCATTATTTAATTGTTCCCAATCGTCAGATCCGGGTGCTAGTCGAAGAAAACCATTGGTGGTTGCTCCTTCAGGAGCGCCCAGATAATTTGCAACTCCTACGTAAACTGTGCCTACCATTATTAATTTCTCCTTCTTCGTTCTTAACTAACGACCACCAGTTGGATGCCAATTTGCAACGTCTTCAGTCCAGAACCAAAAGTGGTTTTCTACAACTTTATCCCACCAGTCAGTCATATTGCTTTGATTGAGTGTGTACCAATCAGGAGTATCGGTAACTATGTGTTTACCAAGAGAGCGGCCAAGTTCTAACAAATCTTGGCCCAGCGGATTACGGCGTTCCTCCCAGGCTCTCAGTGCTGAGTCAATATCATTGTGCTCAGAGAATGCATCAGAGAAATCCAGCGCATCCTCAAGTGCTTTGTTTGCTCCAGCTCCGACATGTGGGCGCGCGTAGATTGCAGCATCTCCCATCAAGCAGATGCGACCACTAACGTATCCTGGTACACCTATATCGCGAATTGGTTGTGTAAATGGCTGTTCAGTTAGGTCAACTATATCGGCAAAGTAAGATGGAAAAACCTCTCGAGCATACTTTCTACAATAAGATATTTGTTCAGGTGTAGCTGCTCCTGGGGCTGTTCTTGCCTGAACATTGCCATCATTATCTGGAGGCACCCCTGGAACTTTTTTATCTGTAATTATTTCCTGGAAAGCCCAATTGAGACGACGTTTTCCGCTGCCATCTCCATACTCGAGGCTTGGTACAAAATATATAAATCCGTGTCCTCCTTCATAGCCGAAAAACACAATATCTTCCTCAAATATCTCCGGCCTTGGCACGTCTACTTCTTCTATCATGCCTCGCCAGGAAAAGTAGTTGGTTAATTGCTGGTCCGCATCTGGAAAGAGCTCCCTACGTCCAACTGAATCGTAACCATCAGCACTAATTACCAAGTCATAACTCTCACGAGAGCCGTCAACCATGATAACTTCAACAGTTGCATCATTTGATTGAACTAAATTAACTATTTCAACACCCTGCTTATAAACAGCATCTGGAACTCGCTTTCTAAGATTGCGATAAAGGACTCCCCAGTGCGCAGCATGTATAGCTACTGGTTCTTTCCAATAGACATCCCATGGCCAGTCGTTTGAAGGTTTATCGAGCCATGGTCGAGCATACGTTCGGGACCAAACTGGTACATAAGGAAAATCATAATCTATGAGATCACGGTTTTTTAATTCTTCAAGGGTGGGTATGCGCATTGTTAGCCCAACCCCACGCTCTTCCAGGCGTCCTTGTGAACGCTCGTAAACTGTAACATTGTGGCCAGCACGGATGAGTTCTGCAGCAACAGTGCACCCAGAGATGGCACCTCCAATAATAGCTATCGAACTTGAAGGTATTGTCATAATTTTCTCAAATTGTATTTAATCATTGGGTTTATGAATATTCTGCCCATTCTGGTCTTTTTTTGCAATCAAGTGCGGACAGTTTTATTCAAGTGAAAAAAAATATAAAAAAGCCGCGAAAATCTTCGCGGCTTTTTAAAAGGAATTAATTCAATGTGACTAAGCAGCATTACGAACTACTTCAGCAACTTTTTCTGGTTCTAATTTGAACTCTTTGGCAACTGATTCTATTACACGGTCTCTTACATCTGGCTGTATAGCCCCAGGTGCATTAGTTTCTGGTTCATAAGGCTGAGGTGGTGTTGTTAAGTTGACAAGGTCCCACCTAGCATAGTGTCCTAGAGAATCGAAAACAGACTTTACCACTTTTATGTATTTTGCTTGAAGCTCAGCATAAATGATCGTATCGATATCAAACGTGGGCGGAACCATATATTCTGAGGTGGGTGCTACAATGTGGCTGCCACCGCAGGCCCAACCCACGAACTGTTCTTGACCAGGACCGCCATACGTCATTGAATCTTTGAATGGGAATTTTTCTGGAATATCTTCCATTCGAAGAAGGTTGTTTGCGGATACTACGTAACATTGACCTGTGAAAGCTCTCTCTCTAGTAGCAGGGATAAGGTCGCATTTATTGATGTCATGACCAGCGTATATAAAAGATTCTCCTTCTACGCCTCCGCAGTTCCACATGCCTGGCCATACAGCAACATGAATATCCACTCCTTGAGCAATGTACCATGCTGTAATGTTCACTATGTGATTTTCCCAACAAATTTGTCCACCTAGACGACCTATTTCTGTGTCAAATACTTGTAGATCTCGGCTATCACCCATACCCCACCAAATACGTTCAATGAATGAAGGAATGAGTTTTCTATGACGTCCTAATACGCCACCATATTTGTCAATATAGACTAGCGAATTAAAAAGAGTTCGACTTCCAATTCTGTCATCTAGCTCGTTGCATCCCATGACAACATAAGCACCTACTTCTCGTGCTGCCTTACCTAAGATATCTGTATCTTCGCTTCCTACAACAAGTGAGTTATCCTGCAGGTCTGCCATGACATCATGAAATCCATTAGCAATTGTATCCCAGCCCATTGTCCAATAGGGGTATGTTGGAATCCAGGTTTCAGGAAATACAATTAGTTCCGCACCTTCTTTTCCTGCTTCAATGATTTTATCACAGGCGATTTCGAGGCATCTTTTTTTATCCATAAATGCGGACGGTGTCTGAACAACTGCTACTTTTACCGATTCGCGTCCGCCAAGTACTTGTGCTCCCATTTTATCCTCCCTAACTAGTTTCACTGTTTATTCTCAGCGATATATGTTGATCGAATACGCAATGATAAACACTTTATCGGTTTTAACTTTACGTGACTTATATCTTTATGAAAACAATTTAAGTTTTATTTACTGTGGAAGGAATATTATTAAATGTTACCTGAAGGCTTTAAATAATCAATAATTGATCTCCGGATAGTTAATGGATGCAACAGCTGTTATAGTTTTTTGAGACAGGAAATTTATATAATTTAACAATTGATGGTAATTATGCAGGTAAGATCTTTTTATTAAGGGGATACTTAATAAATGAATTTTGAAAAATTAACGTTTGATCGAATTGATGCTAGGCCTGTTGTTGTAAAGCTTAATAGACCTGTTGTTGCACGTATTGCTACTATGGATGAATGGCCTCTGATTCTTGTTGACCTATATACGAAAGAGGGAATAGTAGGTCGCAGTTACTTGGAACCCTATGTTGTTAAATCCATGAAATATCTAATACCAGCACTAAAAGATTTTAGTGATATGCTTAGTGGCAGTATTCTCTCACCTATAGACTTTTATGAGAAAACTAGAAAATCATTACATTTTGTTGGGTATGAAGGGCTCTCATTAATAGCTGTTTCAGGCCTAGATATGGCTGTGTGGGACGCTTTGGCCAAGGCAGCTAGCATGCCGCTATGCGTTTTTTTAGGCGGATCAATAGAGCCTGTAAAAGCTTATAGTAGCAACGGATTGTGGCTAAAAGATCCTAATGAATTAGAAAATGAAGCTATAGAATTGCTTAATGAAGGAGCCTTTAGTGGCATAAAACTTCGACTAGGCCGTGAAAAGATTAGTCAAGATTTACAAGCGATAGAAGTCGTTAGGGATGCAGTAGGTAAAGATACCAGTATAATGATCGATTTCAATCAAGCTCTTGATATGGGAGAGGCGCTAGATTTATGCCATCAAATTGATGAACTTGGCCTTTATTGGCTAGAAGAACCTATTTTGTATGATAACCTGGATGGCTATTCACAATTAACTGCTGAATTAAAGACTCCTATACAACTGGGAGAGAATTTCTATGGGCCTAGAGAGTTATACAAATCTATTCAGAAGAGAGCTTCCGATTTTGTTATGCCAGACTTTATGAGGATAGGCGGTGTAACCGGTTGGTTGAGATCTGCAGCAATTGCCGGAACAGCAGGAGTTCCAATGTCAACACATCTTTACCCAGAAGTAGGAGCGCATGTAATGCGGGTAACAGAAACTGCTCATTGGCTAGAATGGCAAGATTGGGCAAATCCTATCCTAAAAAATCCTTATAGCTTAAAGGATGGTTGTTTGGTTATACCAAATGAGCCGGGATTAGGATTGGAGTGGGACGAGAAAGTTGTTGCTGCTAATCTTTATGAAAAATAGTTATTAAAAATAAATATTTTTAATTTTTTTATTTAATTTCAGAGCAAACATGGAATTTAAACCCAATAATATTTAATAGAAATACTTTTATGGTGCAAGAATGTCTCAAAAAATTGATACAAAAACTGACCAATTGCTTTGTGAGGTAGAAGATCAAGTCGCTACAATTATGCTAAACCGTCCTGAAAAACGGAATGCATTGGGTGATGTGATTACCCCAGCATTGCGTTCTACCTTATCTAACCTTGAAACCAATGATGACGTGCGTGTTATAATTATAACCGGCGCAGGAAAAGCCTTTTGTTCGGGGGGAGATGTTTCCGGTATGAAAGGAAAAAAAGAAACTTCTGAGAGAGACAGAAATGATATAATCAATGATCTCCAAGAAAAACAAAGAACACTCTCTCTTCGACTTTACAATCTATCTAAGCCAACTATTGCTGTTATACCAGGCGCGGCAGCGGGCGCCGGGATGTCAATTGCTCTTTCCTGTGATATGAGAATATGTGGAACTAGCGGGTTCTTTGTGACTGGATTTGGTAATATTGGTTTGTCTGGAGACTATGGCGGAAGTTGGCAACTTACTAAAATAGTTGGTCCAGCAAAAGCTAAAGAACTATATTTTACTGGGCGAAGGATCGAATCCAAAGAAGCTTTGTCCCTAGGCTTGATTAATGAGGTTATAGAAGATGATTTATTATTTGAGCATTCAAAAGAAGTCGCCAGGTTGGTTGCTTCAAAGCCTCCCAAAGCCATTTCCTTTATGAAACTAAACATCAATCAGGCGTCAGAAGATAATTTTGAAACTTGCTTGGATTGGGAAGCGGTTAGACAAATTCATTGCATGGAAACTAAAGATTTTTCAGAAGGTGTTTCGGCATTTCAAGAAAAACGTAAGCCAAAGTTTATGGGAATGTAAAGCCTATTACTCGGTTAAAATATGAGCTAGAAAAATGGTTTTAAATAAGACTTTTTTGATTGCGGGAGAGGCCTTGCCTCTATGTGTTGCTGAAACAAAAGTACTAAAAAGGAGATAATCTATGGCCGATAATTTCAGGGCTCTAGTGCTAAGTGAGCATGATGATAAAGTTACACATGAAATAAAACAATTATCTGTCGAGGACTTGCCAGAAGGCGACGTTCTAGTTCGGGTTGAATATTCTGATCTCAACTATAAAGATGGCATGGTAGTAAATGGCATTGGAGGGTTAGTTCGTGACTATCCGCATGTCCCTGGTATTGATTTTTCTGGAGTCGTTGAAGAGTCATCACATGAATTATATAAGCCTGGAGATACTGTTGTTTTGACCGGCTGGAGAGTTGGAGAAATTCACTGGGGTGGATATTCTCAAATGGCTCGAGTTAATGGTGATTGGTTGGTTCCGTTACCTGAAAACATATCAACTAAACACGCTATGGCGATTGGAACAGCGGGGCTGACTTCTATGCTTTGCGTAATGGCTCTCGAACAACATGGTTTGAAACCGGATTCCGGGCCGATTCTAGTAACGGGTGCAGCCGGTGGCGTGGGATCGGTTGCAGTAACGATTTTGGCAAGTCTAGGATATAGCGTTTCTGCTTCAACTGGTCGTGAAGAGCTTCAAGATTACCTCATATCTCTGGGTGCAAAGGAGATCATATCAAGACAAGAATTATCAGAGCCCACGAAACGCCCATTGGATAGAGAAAAATGGGCTGGAGCGTTAGACACAGTAGGCTCTACTACTTTGGCACGACTCTTAACTCAAATTAAATATGGAGGCTCGGTTGCCGCGTGTGGCTTGGCAGCAGGACCTAAATTGGAAACAACTGTCATTCCATTTCTTTTACGAGGGGTGAATTTGCTTGGTATCGACTCAGTTATGCAACCTTATGAAAACCGTGTTAAAGTTTGGAACCGAATTGCAAATGAGCTGCCAACTAATAAGCTTGAGGAGATGACCAAAATCATAGACCTGTCTAAAGTTTCTGAAAACGCCTCTTCAATTCTTTCGGGGCAGATTAGAGGGCGGTTAGTTATTGATTTAAATGATTAAAACCTTTAGTCCCTATCACCCTAACTAACATATAACAAATATTATATAACAATAAGTTGCACAGTTATTTAAATGTAAAACATTACAATTATTCGTAAAATATGAAGGCTCTGCTTTCAATGCTTTGTCGTGCCGAAGCATCAATGGGACTTGATGGATCCTCAAAGGCAGAATGAAGGGCGTAGCGCGCCGTTCCATCCAAATCTGTGTCGTAGTTTTTGAAAAAAAGAACCTCTTCGCTTTTCATTTTAGCAAAATAATACCAGCGGTGATTGGGGTCATAAGAAGCATGTTGAGTTTCGCTGGGCCTGGCATATTCGAATGAAGGTTCTTCTCTGTGCGGCGCACGTCGTTCCACCATGTGCATGAATTTATCATCTATAGTTCTAGCGTCGCAAACAGCTAGAGGCCACTGCTCTATAGTTCCTGCTATCGACCTCCAGGCGTTTACAATACTAAATCGTTTTTTAAGTTTCTCTTCAGCCCCATCACCAAACACATCTCTCATTCGTTGACGAGCTGATGAGTCTGTGTAATCGCTATGAGGAAGAGCCACAGGATTACGTGCATTATGCTTTTCACGATGAGCAATTAAGGTTGAACGACGTGTATGATCATAAACTACCGCTTCTGATCCTCCAGTTACTTTGACTAAAAGGTCCTCCAATTCGGGAGTGTATAAAGTAGAAAGCTGCGAATCATCATAGAAATCATTTACGGATGTAGCTTTTTCTGCAAGGGAAAAACCCTCAACATGCAAGGAAAAATTATTATTCATTAGACGAGCGTTTTGTATTTTTATCAATTTCTTCTTACGTTCTCCTTCCATTATTTGCTCATCTGCAGGGGTATCTGTCTGATGAAATACAGGAGCCCTGCCAGTATCAATTAAGTACATCATTGGCACCTCTACTTCTGACGGTAAGTTTGTATCTGATTCTTGTTGTCCCATTAAATCCACCACAAATAATTTTATATGAAATAAACTATCCTAGTTTGGCTAGTCGCTAACCCTAGTTTTTTTTCTAAACGGAGTTAAAACACTAATCTTTTAGATTTCAGAGCGCTAGTCCTATTGTTCTGGATAAGATTACACTCAGACTCATTTTAGGCTAAGCATTTCTTTCTTAAGGAGATCCTTTTTTTTCTTTATTCCTCCTTTTCCTGAATAACCACCTAAGCCCCCATCCGATCTAATAACTCTGTGGCATGGGATGATCTCTGGGTATGGATTTTTTCCGCAAGCGTTAGCGACAGCTCTGGCAGCAGTCGGTTTTCCCAACGCAATAGCGATCTCTTTGTAGGTTCTCGTTTCACCCACAGGAATTTTTTTTAGTTCATGCCAAACTCTAATTTGGAATTTAGTTCCATTTAACTTCATTCTTTTCTGCAAACGATCAGTAACTTGATCGCCCTCCCGTAATATCAAAAACCGCACCTGTTGAAAACGAACATTCTTCTGATGATAACCAGGAAACCAATAAAGCTATTTCTTCTACCTCTACGAACCGACCCATAGGTATCTTAGACAGCATGTAATTCACATGTTCTTCCGACATTTGATCAAAGATTCGTGTTTTGGCAGCTGCTGGTGTGACGCAATTCACCCTTATATTACTATCGGCTAATTCTTTACCAAGAGACTTAGTTAGACCAATTACGCCCGCTTTGGCAGCACTATAAGCTGGAGCATTGGGGTTGCCTTCTTTTCCTGCTACCGAGGATATATTGATTATTCTTCCATATCCGGAAGACATCATTATTGGAACAACCGTTCGGCAACAATAAAAGACTCCATTTAAATCTATATCAATAACTTGCTTCCAATCTTCTATAGGGTATTCCCAAGTGGGTAGATTAGGCCCTGAGATTCCAGCATTATTTACTAAAATATCAATTCCCCCCATCTGTTTGACTGTGTCTTGGGTGGCTTGGATGACTGAGCTAGGATTTGTCACATCGACTTCTGAGTAAAAGGCTTTATCCCCCAACTTTTCTGCAGTTTTTAAAACAAGATCTAGATCTAGATCCCAAAGGCAAACATCCGCTCCCTGACGTAAAAGTTGAGACGAGATCGCTAGACCGATGCCCTGAGCAGCACCTGTTACCACGGCCCGTTTACCCTTTAAACGAGGTTCATACATAGATATCACTCCAGTCATAACAATTTTTATATAGTAAACAGGATGTTAGCTTAAGTCGTTAAAAAGGCAATTTACAAACAACCAAAAAATAAGAGCCCTTCACTCATTGGGCTCTTAATCTTTACTGGAAAACCTTCAAAAAGTTTCAAAAATATTTTTATTTATTTCCACTCCCAAATTTCCCAAGTTGCATTACCTTCAGCATCAACATCCCACTCGTAAACCGCGGCAATTCCATTTAGACTAGAAAGGGATGGTGCGGACGTTTCAAAGTAAACAGAGCCCCTAAAGGCCGCACCACCATCTGATGTAAAATTACCAACTCCTGTTGCCCTAAAAGTTCCAACACCATCTTGAGCCATTACAACTCCTTGGTTAGGGCATTCACCTATAAGACTGCCATCTGATCTCATCTGAGCCCAATAAGTAGCTAAGGTATGCACTTCAACTCCTGCAAGAGTACCGTCTCCTTCTGCTGTAGTCTCAAATTTGGGAAGCGAGCCTTCAGCCGGTAAAGGTTTGTTTGAGCAAGAAGCCTTTAAAGAACCGATTTTTTCTCCCAACATATCTCTCTCCAATCACTGTTTATTATAATATTTTGTATGCAGATTAACACATATAAGTAAGTTTAACTTATTCTTACAACACTATTCTAGTAATAGATCACTTTTATCAGTTATTCAAAGTTTCTGAGCAACACCAGCTGCTGCTTCGCCAAGCAGACGACAACGGATACCCGTGCCCGCCCCTTCGCATTGAAAATTGGTGCAATAACTAAAAGCTAAGTTTCGTTCCCTGTCACAAAAACCAAGCGCGCCGCCAGAACCTAATTTACCGAAAGCGGTCATATTCCTACCCATAGCTATGTATGGTGGGCTATTGTGCTCAAACCCTAGGCCCATTCGCAGATCCCAGCCGGTCATATAGCAAGTGTCTTCCCAAACCAATTTAGACGCCTGCTCCACAGTTGTTGGCTTAAGAATTCTTATGCCTTCAACTTCACCATCACCAGCTAACATGGCATATATTTTAGCTACACCGCGTGCATTACCATGTCCACCAAAAGCTGGTAACTCTCCTTCTCTTATTTCCTTACAATTCAGTAAATCATCTCTCTCGGGACGTCCTGACCAGGCTCGATGCAAATTTGAACCCGGTTGAGCTCCATCCGACCAAAAAACGTTTTCAGGATTCAAGTGCATTGTAGCGCAGAGATTTGATTCGTCAGGGGATAGTCCAATATTATATTCAGCGTCAAGTGGACCCGATATTTCATCGCGAATAAACTGACCTATCGATTTTCCCGAAACGTGACGCACCACCTCGCCAAGAATAAATCCAATATTTATCGTATTATATGCCCCCTTTGTCCCTGCTTCAAAAGCAGGCTCCTGTGCAGCAATAGCAGCGCACTGGGCCGCGTAGTTAAACCAATCACCGGGGACAGCTTGATCCGAAAAAATAGCGCCACATTCATGTCCAAGAACATGACTAACAAGAATATGTGACTTTCCCTTTTGAGCGAACTCAGGCCAATATTCTGCGACCGGAGCATTAATATTAACCTTACCTTGATCTGATAGAACATGAACTGCCAAGGCGCACATAGACTTAGCCACCGAATTCATAAGTACTATGGTTTCCTCAACCCATGGGCTTTGACGATCTTCATCCTTGTGCCCTCCCCAAAGATCAACCACCTTTTCTCCATCTTTATAAACACAAACTCCAGCACCAATCTCCTTCCGACTAGAAAAATTCTCATAAAAAGTTTCCTCAACCGACGCAAACTCAGAATTGCAAAAACCTTCGATTGGTATCCCGTTATTCGTCATAGTTCCTCCAGATAATACTCTAATCCAAGCCTAGTTAATTCTCCTAATGTAATACTAAAGTGCCATTATTGCATTCTTCTTTTCCGTGGTGAATGCCCTTGTTGAGTCTTTATCACTCATCTATGATTTATATAATAACTATTCTTAAAAAAGATAAGGGGTTAAAAGCTTATGTCCACTGAACTTGAGATGCTGGTTTGGGTTTCTGGTTTAACGATTTTGATGTGGGTTCCATACATCTTATCACATATTTCTAATAATGGACTTATGCCGTCTTTGACATATCAAGCGGATGAGAATTCTTTGACTGGATGGGCATTACGAGCCAAACGTGCCCATTATAATGCAGTTGAAAATCTAGCTCCATTCGCAGCTTTAGTTATTGCTGCAAATTTAGCTGGAGTTACGAATGATGCGACTGTTTCCGCAGCAATTGCTTATTTCTGGCTACGATTAGCTCACTATTTGACTTATTTAGCCGGCATACCATTTGCCCGGACACTAACTTTTGCCGGAGGTTGGTTAGCACAACTCTGTATTCTATACCAAATTATAATAGCTTAATGCCATGGATTGCTTATGTTCAGATGTTAAATTTAAATAGAACCAAAGAAAACGGTTTTAGATAAATGTTCGAACTAATCTAATCTCGGTTGTAAGACGATTTTGCCAAGAACCTTGCCTTCTTCCAACTGTTTGTGAGCTAACACAGCTTCACCAAGAGAAAGCTTTGAAAAGATAACCGGTTTTATTCGTTCCTCGGCAATCATATCGATGAGCATAGATAAATCATTAGAAGTATCCTCTGGGTTTTCGTCATACGAGTGGATAGAGAACATGCGCACAGCGGGACTATGGTTCCACCTCTTACATTGTGCAGCGAACACATCATCTGTAGGTAATCCACCGATCAACCCATAGAGCACCAATGTGCCTGCAGGTGCTAATAAATCTAAGTAACCCACAAATTTTTCTCCCCCTACTGGATCAATGAAGTGGTCTACTCCTCGGTCATCAGTAATCTCCATTATACGTTTAGCCAAATCCTCTGTAAGGGTATTGATCACATGGTCAGCATTCTGATCACGGGCAAAGCTTGCCTTACTATCACTTCTCACAACAGCAATTGTTTCCAAGTCGGCATCTTTTGAAAGTTGCATCAAGGCGCTTCCCAAACCACCAGCAGCACCAACAATAACTATTGTTTCCCCTTTTCTTGCCCTCACTGCAGTATGCAATATGCGATGAGCAACTCTGTAATTTGTTAGACAAGCTGCCTCGGCAAGATCAACGTCATCACGACATGGAACGACAAAATCTGCATCTACAGAAACGTATTCTGCATAACAACTTCGTGTAGGAACATTTGTTACAATAACTGCATCACCATTTTTGTGACCTGTTACATCTTCCCCGATAGTCTCAATATATCCACTCATTTCAATGCCAGGAATAGTCGGTAGTTCTGGCATCCAGGGATAACGCCCATTTCGGACTAGTTGATCAGCCAGCCCAACTCCGATTGAATGGGCCCGCACCAGAACCTCTCTTGGTCCTGGAGTCGGTCGGTTAATTTCATCGAGTTGAAGGACTTCTGGACCGCCTGTATGATGCAAGCGTATAGCGTTCATTGGGTTTTGCATCTGGTTTATTATCCTATATTTGACGACAAACCACCATCAACTGGCATTATAATACCAGTTATGTAATTTGCCTCATCGGAAGCTAAAAATACTGCCGCATTTGCCACATCCCAGGCAGTGCCCATACGACGCAATAGTGGTACTCTTGCATCCCGTCCCCTTCTAACTGCATCTCTGTCTATTTTCTGCTCACGAGCTCTTCGTTCTATTGCCATTGGAGTATCCATAAGGCCTGGCAAAATGACATTTGCTCGAACTCCATAAGCTGCGTTTTCCATTGCAAGGTGGTGCGTCATTGTATTAACAGCGCCCTTACCTGTCTTATATGTAATGCTATTGTGAGAACAGATAGAAGCTATTGAGGAGATATTTATTATTACTCCCTCTTTCTGATCTCTCATTACAGGAAGAACATGCTTGCAGGTCATAAACATGCCCTTCACATTCATTTCCATTAGCTGATCCCATATTGATGCATCCATTTCCTGGGTTTCAGTATCACCTTCAGAACGACCAACATTGTTATGCAAGATGTCAATTTTACCAAAATGCTTGTAGCACTCCTGAGCAATATTTTTACAATTAGATTCTTCTGTAATATCGGCGGTAAGTATTTTACAAATACCACCATTCTCTTCTATCATCCTAGATGTATCGGTTACCCAGTCTCTATTCTTATCTACTAAGAGTACCTTTGCACCTTCTTGTGCAAAACGAACAGCTGTAGCCCTACCATTACCAATTGTTTCACCGGGTTGCTGTCCAGCGCCGACCACAATAGCAACTTTATCCTTCAATCTCATTGCCCTTCTCCTGGTTCATCCCTTCTGTTTGTTTTACTAAAACTCCACAACGGAACGGATCGACTTTCCCTCATGCATGAGGTTAAACCCATGGTTAATTTCGTCTAAGCTGAGCTTATGAGTAATCATCGGATCAATTTCTATTTTGCCATCCATATACCAGTCGACAATATTGGGCACATCAGTTCTGCCCGACGCACCACCAAATGCGGTACCTCTCCAAACACGACCCGTAACTAGCTGGAATGGTCTTGTATTAATTTCAGCTCCGGCAGGAGCTACACCAATTATAATACTTTCTCCCCATCCTTTATGAGCAGACTCTAATGCAATGCGCATCACAGAAACATTACCAGTAGCATCAAAGGTATAATCGGCGCCGCCGTTAGTCAGATCAACTAGGTAGGCAACTAAATCTCCTTGTATATCTGACGGATTAACGAAATCTGTCATACCAAAATGGCTACCCATTGAAGCTTTACTAGCATTAATATCAACACCGACGATTTGATCTGCTCCAGAGAGACGAAGGCCCTGAATCACATTCAGCCCTATGCCCCCAAGACCAAACACAATTGCTCGGCTCCCGATCTCGACTTTTGCGGTGTTAATAACTGCTCCGACGCCTGTCGTAACACCACATCCGATATAACAGATCTTATCAAATGGAGCGTCTTTTCGTACTTTTGCAAGTGCAATCTCTGGCACAACTGTATGGTTTGCAAAAGTAGAACATCCCATATAGTGATATATCGGTGTACCATCCAACATTGAAAAACGTGTAGACCCGTCAGGCAAAAGGCCCTGACCTTGAGTCGTCCGAATTGACTGACAGAGATTGGTTTTGGGGTTAAGGCAATAATCACATTCCCGGCATTCAGGCGTGTAAAGCGGGATCACATGGTCACCAATTTCAAGGCTGGTCACGCCTTCACCAACATCAATAACAATCCCGGCACCTTCATGACCTAGTATTGCGGGAAATATGCCCTCTGGATCATCGCCAGATCGAGTGAAATCATCAGTATGGCAGAGGCCAGTTGCCTTAATTTCCACTAATACCTCTCCTTTGCGTGGCATTTCTAAATTGACTTCCATGATTTCTAACTGTTTTCCAGCTTCTAAAGCGACTGCTGCACGTGTTTTCATTTAATTACCCCCTTGAAAAATTCTTTTTCTTAATTCTCTATCTTATTTTTGTAACTTGATAAAAAACTATCCTATCTTCGTGTTCCAATATAAGCGGAACTAAAGAGGCTTTACTCAATAAATAATATCTCTTTTATATATATTTTTGCCTGATGGTTTCTTCCAATAGCAACTATGCCCAAGGACGTAATACCTCTAGATTGAACAGTATTTGCTAACAGAAAACCTGATTTTTTGAATCCCTTAATTGGTAATATAAATTCCTTAAATTCTTCAGTGACAATAAATTCAGATTGATAGTATTGCCATGGAAACAACATTCCAGTAGTGCGTAAGTGAATAAAATATTTTTGATTGTTACCTTTAGCTACGATTTTAATATATTTAGCTTTTGTTAAATTGTGATCCCTTAAGTTTCTCCGTATTTGTATAAATCCTCCATTATTCTCGGTGGTCACATTTCCTGATAGTAAAGCATGAAAAGATCCTTCTTTTGTCTCAAAAACAACTGTTCCTGTTGAAACTCCACCCATTACAGCATCTGTAATGAATCTCCACTGATTTTGATCACGAAAGTTATCTCTAAAGACAACGTCCCCGGGTGATTTATTTATCGTAATTATCAAAACTAACAATAAAACGACAATCGTATGAAAGAATGTTTTCAAATTTAAAAATCTCAACCAACAGCCACTTCAGTATCTAAAACTTACTGGATACAAAAATTTCACCGTTCGGATTATTTGTATTGTTGTAAATGACAAGGCTTTTCCATTATCCATTAATCTTTTCGAATGTTATCAGTCTGCAGCGCCTCATAGATAATTGATAGCTCGCCTTCAAGTAATCCCATCTCAGCAACTTTCGCATAATAATCTCTAGTAAGACGTGCCACCGGCGCGGCCACCCCCAAACCATCCGCATGTTCGACAATATACCGCGTATCCTTTTCAACCAAACTAGCCGGTGCTGGCGCCGGATTCCATTTCCTCGCAGCCATTAGAGGCGCACGTAATTCAAACTGAGTTGATGTAGCAACACTAGATGTAACTGCCTCAATTATTTGTTCTGGCTCCAAGCCCGATGCGATACCAATATTCAGAGCTTCGGCTGTTACCAAAACGTGATTTGTCACCATAGCGTTTAGCACAAATTTAAGTTTAATGCCGTGACCAAAAGGACCAACATAGGGGCACTTGGGTGCCAACACTTCAAGGACAGGTCGAATTTCATCACAGGCGTCTTCATCACCACTTAACATAATTACTGCTTGTTTAGTCTGCATTGCATCAGGAGTACCGCTGATCGGAGTGTCTAGAACAAGGGCACCAGCAGGTGTGAGTGACTCATAAACACGTTCCTTTAGATTAACTCCAAAAGTGCCCATATCAGCTACTACCAGCCCTTTCAGCACTCCTTCGGAGAGACCATCAGCGCCAAAGATTGCTGTCTCCACATCTTCTTCACGAGCGAGGAGTACAATTAAAAAGTCTGTCATTTCTCCAAGCTCTCTCGGATTAGCAACAAGTTCTCCCCCCTCATCAAGTAACCATCGTGTGCTCTTCCTATCCACTGCAAAGACCTTCTGGCCATTAGCTAGTAATAACCGTGCCGCCATACCACCCATTCGCCCGAGACCTAGAATCCCAATTTTATTTATCATGATGATATATCTTTCTTTATTTGGTAATTCTGACGAGCCCGAATCTAACCCTACTTCATATTATTCAGTTTGATTATTTTGAATTCTAGTAGAAATACTAGGGGTTTAATGTGTCAGGCTCTCTTCCCCAAGATATTTTATTCCAAAATCGTTCATGCACATAATAAAAGAAAGATGGAATTATAGAACCGAGGCCAAAAATTCCCGCGTTTGTAACGCTACCCGTAGCAATATAGCCAAAAACTGCCCAATATAAAAAAACAAATGAACGCCAGGTTACGGTCTTTAAAAGCGATCTTTTTTTGGTTTCCATAATGACTCCATTTTTTATAACGAAAAATAATCTATGCTGAAGTTAAGTGGACATATTAATCTTAATAGAATTAATAAGCTAAAAGACTTATATGTTACCACTATGTTGTTAGAGTTTATTTTATTAAGTCAGTTCGCAAGAAGTTTAAGACCTTTCCTTATCCCATATCGCATTTGCTGATTTTTGATTTTCAGACATACCAGTTCCCGTTGATTCAACGGGGTTGTAGTGAAGCGGTTTAGGGTTTCCAGCTTCTATACGTTTTAGTGCTTTTTCAGGTGTTTCCAGTAATTCTTTTGCTTTTACTGCTGCCTTACGATCTAACATTACGGGATCACCTGCATCAGGTGGTGGCATGACATCAGCATTATAATAGGCCACTTTCTGCCTAGAAGAATCGAGTTTACGTTGAAGATTTAAATCACGTTGGTTTACTCCTACTGGTGGAAGAACGCATCTACCGTCAACTATTTCTAAATCCAACCACCACTTTTTTACGGGATTACGTATACCGTGTCCCATGGTATCATCAAGTCTTACAGCAAGAGGAATTAAAAAGGGTTTTATCCAACGTAAATTAACGCCACACCAAGAGGCCACCCTAGTGGCGATAGGACCTTCCCAAGTAACAACCTTATTTAGTGGGCAAGTTTTCATACACCGTCCACACGCGGTGCCCTTAGGATTTGTTAGGCGATATCTAGTACACCGTTCTACATCCGGTTTCCACATTTCGTAGCCATTAAACATCACTTTATCGCCTAAAGAAATGGCGTCACAGGGGCATTCCCGAGCACATTTCAAACAGTTTGAACAAAAGTCTTGAAGGCCAAAATCCATTGGTCTATCTGGCAGCAACGGTAAATCGGTTGTTATAACTACAGTTTTTAAACGTGGACCTATAAAGGGGTTTAAGATTACTTCACCAATTCGACTTAATTCACCAAGACCAGCCAAAAGCGTTAATGGTACATGAAGCACATCCGAATCGGCGTTTGTTTGTGAGCGTGAAGAATAACCTAGAGAGCGAAAAAGCTCAGCCATAATTCCAGAAATCTCCGCACCTCGCATATACGCTCTCATCGACTGAGAACCAGAGATATAGTCGTCACCAGAGGCTCCTTCCATTGTCTCATATCCCTGATCAATGAGCATTACGATAGCATACTTATTGTACGGTTCAATTTGGCTGCCGTCTTTGTTATGTGAATACCAAGCGTAACTAGGAATTTCGCAAATTCCCGTCATTTCACAACCTAAGAAATAGGAAAGAGATTTCACAGCCATGGAATTAGTTGCGGGATTACCATACCCTTCTACTTTATTGTAAGGAGCACCACCCTGTTCTGGCACCATACATTTGATCAAACTTACCATTGATTGTGCAAATGGATGTTTAAAGGCGAAACGTGACCTCTCTTTTTGAGATTTGACACCAAGGTCTCCTCTTGCAGCACGCTCAAAAAACTCCGCTCTCTTTGAAACCTTTGGAACTTCATTATCAATAATTAACGTCGTAGGACGATCGACTCGATCCACTTGTTCTAGAGGGTACTTGCTCATGTGGGTTGGACGCTTTTCCCTACGACGCCATTCCAGACCTGGAACAGCACCTCCTGCGCCAAACATGTATCCAATTCCCTTTGCTTTCTTTGCTCCAGCACCTAGTGGAAGGTCACAATATAACTCATATTCTGTCGTTAGCGCAGCGATAGAGAATTTTTCACCCAAATATGGATTTATAATATTGTTCTTATTTCGAATAGCTAGTCCACTCAAAACTGCTAAACGTTCAAGATCAACAGAGCCCGTTTCCCAGTCATGAGCATTAGCAGAAAAGCCCATCCATTGGATGTGTTCAGCGAGAGCCAACGAAATTTCAAAAGCCCTCAATTCACCGGCAACATTTTCAACCCCCCTAATCCAAGAATAAGCGAGATTATTAACTTCCGGAGTACGACCGTGTGCTACTATAATGACTACAGCGTGATTATGATCATATTTTTTTTCGTTCATCAACCAAACATTATTTGGAATTCTACATATACCTATTCCCGATGCATCAAGAAAATAGCCACCTCCCTTAATATCTTGGCTACGGCGTTTTAAATCATCAGGGACAGGTGCTTTTTCTGGTAAAGGATCAACGTGTCCAGTTTTTCTGAAAATGCCGTGGTATTTACTAAGAGCTTTGCCAAGTAAATTAGTTGGATCTGAAAATTGACGTTGCTGACGAGGTAGCTGGTATCGGGCAGCCTCAGTCTGAATTACCTGCTCATCATGAGGTAGGCGTTCTAAAGCGTAAGGCCCCCAATGAAAGGGCCTGTCCTTATTTTTTGAGGTAAAGAGCATAACATTGCCTTTCCAATCACTCTCAATATTCTACATCAATTATTAAACTTTCCTTTAGACTAACAATCACCATACAAATAAAAAATAATTTATTCACCGTCGTTCGACACTACATAGAAAACGCCATTCCATACTACAGCTGGCTAATCAATAGGCTTTACATCAAAAGCCAGGCTTATTCTTCTTTCATTTTTTTCAGAAGCCACTGTGTAATGAAAGAGAGATGAAGGAAACATAACAATATCGCCTTGAGAAATATTACATTCCATACTAGGAAAATCTTTTGAATCTGAGGGGTAGCTGGCCCCCTTCAAATCAAAAACAATATTTCCAGCGTTAGATCCCGGTATTTTTTTCAATGATAGATATAAACTGCCACTCAACCATCCAAGCTTATGCATGTGTGGTTTAAGAAGCCCACCACCTTTCATATCTACTATCCATCCGTGAAGTTCGCTATTTTTAGGCCATTTAGTAATAAACCCATCAGTTGATTCAGAGAATTTTGACCTATATTCTTCTATCTTTTGAAAAATAATTGTTTTCAAGGTCCTAAAAGCTGGATCGGAAGATAGAAAAACATTTCCAGAGGTCTGAGATCCGCTTTTCAACAATTCTTGGGGCTTGGCATCAAAACCCCTTGAAGATTTCAGTAGCTTATCGACTAAATCGTCATTAAACCCGTCTTGGGGGCTAAGCTTTGAAAGCTTTATATATGATAGTGGTTCTCTACAAAATAAATTCCTATCAGGAATTTTATAGCGAATTGATGCATGAGTTTGAACCGCCGCCAGAAGAGGGTTTACTTCTCCTGTCTTAAGAATTTTCTCTTCTGATTCACTGTAAGTCTTTTTATCTTTAGATCTATATATTAATTCTAACCACAAACTAGAGCTTAACCGCTTCCCGCTTCTGCTGTAATGTTCAATTGCTTTATCATAAAAATCGCTACCAGCATCTCTATAGATCTCTGCAATCTTAAAATTAATATCATCAAGATCGTTATAAGTTAGTCTATCTTTGTACGACAGAATCTGATGAAGGATTTTTAACGCGCGACTGGGTCTAGCTGTAAGTGCATAAACGTTTGCAAGGGACACCGAGATGCCTATTGATGACGGGTCCTCTTCTAACGCATTTAAATAGCATTCTTCTGCTTTCTCGAGCTTACCTGTGTCTGTGTAAATGTTTCCTAAATTTCCTAAAAAAAGAGTATTTGTAGGATTATCAACCAGCACTTGCTCGAAAATTTGTCTCGCTTGATCAATATTGCCTTGCCTCTTGTGTGCCAGTGCCAAAATATTAACTGCAGTAGCACTTTGATATTTTCGGACAAGTTCTTGGGCTGCTGGAATGACAAGGCCCATGTCACCCTTATAATACAGAGCCTGGAGACTCTCGATCTTTTCTTGTCTTTCTTTGTCCATTAATAATTTATCAATCGTATCTATAATATTAAATTATGGTCAATTAATAGCTTATAACAAGTCAATGTTTGCAGCCACGCCATATTATTCTTTAGTTCTTCTTTACTAATTTGAGACATCATTTTTATCCAAGGCTTTGGGCTTCCACCAAAATGCCCACTTTCTTTACCTAGTTGATAAAGTTTTTCTAAATACCCATCAACGTCACCAACAATGCGATTTACTATTATGTCAATTGTCGATTTTTTAATTTTCTCACTCGCAGATAATTCTGAATATAGTTTGAACCGAATAAGGCATCCAGTGACTTGTCCATAGAGGATGGAATTACTTCTATACGTCTCCCAGTTTATTTTACCACTAGTATGAGCGAGAGAGTTGGTCGGGAAAAATAATATTAGAATTAGCAGCACAAGAAATAAGTTTGAAAGTTTCACGATAATCTCCTGTCGCTGAATGAACTTACTTTATCTTGTATTAAGTTTTTTTTGGTGGAAAAATCTTCCACATAAGAAATGTCCACCCCAATAGTATACAGTATAAAACTATGAAAAACTCTATTGGAAAATCCCAATAAATTAATTTTTCAATCCAATGTCCAATGAATGTTTCAGATTGAGTGATTCCCCGCAATTTATTTTCAATAGAGGTAAGTGGGCAGGTTATTCCTAGTAATGTTTCAAGCGTGACAAACGCCATCAACGCACAATGGGATATTCTTAATTTCTTGTTTGAAGTCCACTCCCAATGGAAAGTGTAACCAATTGGTATAAGAAGTAATCCAGAGGCAACAAAGACTACAATGCAAAAATGAAAAACTAAAACAATGTCTGCGAGAAAAAAAGTCACCGTTAAATACCAATTAATTTTACAGCCACTTGTTTTGTAAAAAATGAGATCGCAATTACTTCAAACGTATAGTTATTTATGGAAGCAAATTCAGTTAATGCTTTAAATTCATCTTGTTCCCAACTTTCATGAATTATGAATTCGTCAAAGATAAGAACAGTGTGTTTATCCATTACTGGATTTGAGTAATTTAAAGCACAAAGAGTGGAAGAGTATAAATCTGCATCAAAATTTATTACTGATGCTATAGGACGAGACTCAGAATAGAATATCGGTAGAGTATCTTCAAATTTACCTACAATAAATTCCCCTCCTTTGATATCAGGTATATTTCCATCACTTGTATACGAACCCGATGGCTCAGTGCGATTACCGACGCGCCAGTCTTCCGGCAAACCTGAAAAAGTGTCAAATCCGTAACCTTTTTTAAAAGACTTAATAAGGTATTTAAATGCTTCACCCCTCCACACACCAAATTCATAAAAAGGTCTTGAACGAATACTTTGCTTAACAATCGCGTCAAAAAAATGCCACCTATTGAAATATAAGTCAGGTAGATTAGGTAGGCTGAAAACCCATGAAAATGATCGCATGTAACTATGTTGTTTGAATTCAGATTTCATCAAATTATCAAAGTCATCCCTATCGCCTTGATAAAACCTTAGGGCAGCCTTTGTTAATTTTGCTGGTACATGGTTTGCATCTACCATCAAACATTTTCCAACCCAATGTTCAGCACCTTGAATAGTCCTTTCCATGCCAGACAAGTTCCAGAGGGCCTCAACAAAATCAGGTCTCAATTCTATTGCCTGTCTCAAGCTTACCTCCGCCTCGTCTAACCTACCCAGTTCGTTTCGAATAACACCCAAGTTGTTATGGGCTTCGGCAAAGTCAGGTTTCAGTGCTATCGCTTGCCTCACGCTTGTCTCTGCCTCGTCCAATTTCCCCAATGCCTGAAGCGTATTGCCCAAGCTGTTATGGGCTTCAGAAAAATCAGGATTCAGTTCTATCGCCTGCCTCAAGAACGCCTCAGCCTCATCCAACCTACCCTGTGCTTGGAGCGTGTTACCCAAATTGTTATAAGCTTCGGCATAATCAGATTTCAACGCTATCGCTTGCCTCATACTTGCCTCTGCCTCGTCTAACCTACCGAGTTCATTTAGCGTATTACCCAGGTTGTTATGAGCTTCGGCATAATCAGATTTCAACGCTATCGCTTGCCCCAAACTTGCCTCTGCCTCAGACAACCTGCCCAGTGCTTGGAAAGTGTTACCTAAGTTACTATAAGCTTCGGGAAAATCTGACTTTAATGCTAGCGCTTGCCTCAAACTCGCCTCTGCCTCAGACAACCTGCCCATTTCATTAAACGTATTACCCAGATTGTTATGAGCTTCAGCATCTTGAGGGGCTAGGTGGACAGCTCTTTGATTCACACTTAGGGCCTCGTCCTTCATGCCTTTTTGTATAAATAAAGCCCCTAAAATCTTCCAGCTAGTTTGATGGTTGGGAAATTGTTCAGTAATGGATATTGCCAACTTCTCTGCATCATCGTGTCTGCCCTTCTGGTAGCATTCTATGAGTTCGCTGAGTTGTTGTTGAGATGGGCTTGTACTACTAGGACTGGCTTTTTGTGTTAAAGGGGAAAGTTGTGCCTCCAAGCCGCTTAATTCTTTTCCAATAACTCCCTGATTCTTTTGACACCAAAATTGGTACATCGCAATAAACGCATCAGGCTGACTAGCTTCAAATTCATTCCAAAGATTCAAATCATACAAGTCATTTAATCCAGAGTTTTTGGCTTTGAAGCGCCGAATTATATTATCAGACTGAAAACCGCAAAAACTTAATCCTAGATATTCAAGAGCGTCTTTTATTTTAGAAATCGTGAACCGATGTTCCTTCGGATGAAATAGAAGATCGCGAATCTCACTTACGCTATAAAAGTCCGCCACTGATGATATTTTCTTATGCCTTTCTTCGTTCGATTGAATCAAATCATTACGAAATGATTTGATTGATGAACGATCGGACGTCAAATCTAAACGATTTATCTCCTTTTGCACCTGAATGATATGCATTCTCGCCAACTCGCTATATAATCCGATATTCATCAGCCCAGTAGGCTTCAAACATTCAACCAAAACTTTCCAGCCAGAAATCGGATCTGCCATATGATGGAGTACACCAGAGCTCTCAATAATATCAAACTGTCGACTTAGCTTCTCCAATTCCAATATATCGGCCTGCACGTACTCGATATTTTCGATTCCTAATTCTTCTGTTTTTCTTTTTGCATAAGCCAAACTCCTTAAACTCAAATCAATTGCAAGGACCTTACAATCTCTATACTTACATGCAACCTCGATCGAGTGCTGCCCTGTTCCGCATCCAGCTACTAAGATTTGAGGTTGAGAAGTGTGCTTAATAAGTGGGCTAGTGATTTTAAGATTCAATTGATTTGTCAGCTTCGATATTGATAGTGGCATTTGAGGCAGACCAAGGTTAACCCAACGAGGATAGGGATTTTCTTCATACTGCTCTTTAACTTTTGTGGATATCGTGTCCGTAATTTCTGTAAGTTTAGATATCTCAGAATTAAGCCTCTTTTCTTTCTCTGGTTCTTGTATTTGTCTGCGCCAAATTTCCTCAAGCCCTTCAGGGGCAGGAAATGACACGCACCAAGAACATTCATAAAGGGATTTATAGCTCGCAAGACATGCTAATTCTGTAACACTAGGAATTTGATCATTAGTTAATTTTCTTCCTATAAGTTTTTCTAACTCTCCGACAGCTTCAATTTCTTCAACAGTTTCATCATAAATGTATTCATTCGTAAAACACTGTAGGGCTAGGGCAATTTGGAAGGCCAATACTTCATTGTTATTTTGAATTGTTGAAACATTGAACAAAATAGAATGCCGAATACCTTTCAAAAGACCCTCAATTTCGAGGTCAGAGATTGGACAAAGAGTCATTAACTTTAATAGAAACGGAACCTTGAATAAGCCAGTGATAGTTTCATCAAGTTTCAATTCACCCAAAGAATAACTGGTCAGAGCGCTCTGTATGATCGGGTCGTGTTTCAGTAGATTAGTTAAAGAACTCACTACTGTGTTTGGTCGAATAATTGTTTTCTTTTCCAAAAGCAGAGAAACAAAATGTATCAAATCAGGAGAGCTTTTTAATTGCGAGGTATTAGCCAGCAAAGTCCCCAGACTGTAATATCCAGCTACTAAATCAGGTTTGATTTTCAGAGCTCCGATACAGCTTGTTACCGCCTCGTCTAACCTACCCAGTTTGTTTAGGACAATAGCCAAGTTGTTGTGAGCTTCGGCATAATCAGGCTTCAATGCTATCGCTTGTCTCAAGCTCGTTTCAGCCTCGTCTAACCTACCCAGTGCCTGGAGTGTGTTACCCAAGTTGTTATAAGCTTCGGCATAATCAGATTTCAACGCCATCGCTTGTCTCAAGATTATCTCTGCCTCATCTAACCTACCCAGCTCGTTAAGCGTGTTACCCAAATTACTATGGGCTTCGGCAAAGTCAGGTTTCAATGCTATCGCTTGCCTCAAGCTTACTTCAGCCTCACCTAACCTGCCCAATGCTTTAAAGGTAATACCCAGGTTGTTATGAACTTCAGAATCCTGAGGAGCTAAGGGGATGGCTCTTTGGTTCGCATTTAGGGCCTCGTCTTTCATACCTTTTTGTGCAAATAAAGCTCCTAGAACTTTCCAGCCAACTTGATGGTTGGGAAATTGCTCAGTAATGGATGTTGCCAATTTCTCTGCATCGTCGTGTCTACCCTTCTGGTAGTATTTGTTTAGTTCACTGAGTTGTTGTTGAGATGGGCCTGCATTACCAGGATTCGTTTTTTGAGTTATGAGGGAAAGTTGTGCCTCCAGAGCATTTAATGCTTCTCCATCAAAACCCTGATTCTTTCCCTGTTCAAGCAATTCCTTCGCATTTTCAAACTGCTTTTCTTTAACAAGAGCATCAATATAACTTAGCCAAAACTGTTCTATCTTTGGATTTGATTCGAGAGCGGTTTTAAAGAACGGCAAAGCCGCTTCAGCTTTATTAACAGAGACTGCTAGCACCCCTAAGTTATGGTTAGCATCTGGATGAGTTGGCTGGGACTTCAAGATAGCACGATACAGACGTTCGGCATCTTTAATCTTACCTTCTTTATGCGCAGCCATCCCCTGCCTAAGTGCTTGTTCAATCGATAGTTCCATCAAACGCTCATAGACTTATAACATTTTGTTCATTATCAAAACCCAGCCCAGAATTCGTTAATAAATCAAAGTTTCTCATATTTACCAATCCATTAAGTGGTGGTTTTGATGTATAATAACCCAGCTGAAAACCGTAAAATTGAAGTACTTAAATGAACCTTGCCATCTTCAGAAGATGACTTTTATTAGAAATCTAATAAGTATAAATCACCACTGATATACGAGTTTTTTTCTTTTCGAAGATTTTGGCTTTCGAAATGACATAATTTATAGTTATATTTTTCGCATAAAGTTTCGATATACTGCTTTGAATGCGAATAACGCCCAGATTGTTCGAGAAAAAATCCCTCTTTATCGGTATTTTCCGTTGAAAAAACTAATTTGCCACCTGATTTATTACGAGATTTTATTAATTTAAATACATCGGACAAGTCACCTAAGTAAACAAAGACATCTGTTGAGATAAAGTAATCAAAGTCTAAATTTTCCGTTGTTAAATATTCTGTGATATCTCGATATGTTAATTTGTCGTAAACATTCTTTCTTTTTGCTTGCTCAAGCATTGAATTTGATAAATCGATTCCCTCAAGATACGAACAAAATTCTTTAATTTCTACTCCAACCAAACCAGTACCGCACCCTAAATCTAGTACTGAGCCTAATGAACCATCGCGATGGTCTTTAATGATCATTTCAGTAATAATTTTCGGAATCTTATACTCCAGCTTATCAACCAAAGCGCTTTCAAATTTAGAGGCATAGTTATCAAATAGCTCTTCCACGTAAATTCTTGGTGGTGCTTTAGTCGTTTCTCCGGTTAAAGCGGCAAGTAGATGTTTAGCTGCTGCATAATCAGAATTCAACGCGATGGCTTTCCTTAAGCTTGTCTTAGCCTCTTCTAACCTACCCAAATCTTTGAGCACATCACCCAAGTTATTGTGAGGTTCAGCATAATCAGGTTTTAACGCTATTGCCTTTCTGTAACTTGCCTCAGCCTCTTCTAATCTACCCACTTCCTTAAGCGCGTTACCCAAGTTGTTGTGGGGTTCAGCATAATCAGGTTTTAACGCTATTGCTTTTCTGTAACTTGCCTCAGCCTCTTCCAATCTACCCACTACCTTAAGCGCGTTACCCAAATTGTTGTGAGGTTCGGCAAAATCAGATTTCAACGCTATTGCTTTTCTGTAACTTGCCTCAGCCTCTTCTAATTTATCTACATCTTTTAAAGCGTTACCTAAGTTGTTATGGGCTTGGGAATCATCGGGCTCTAATTCCACAGCTTTTTGATTTGCATTTAGTGCCTCATCTTTTCTACCTTCTTGTCCAAATAACGCTCCTAAAACTTTCCAGCTGAATTGATGCTCTGGAAATTTTTGAGTAATTGATAGTGCTAAATTCTTGGCGTCGCCATACCGTCCAGTTTGATAGTGCTGTAAGAGTTTATTCAAATCCGCCTTGGAAGGGGTTTTAACCTTTGCTTCTTGTCTTTGCACCTTCTGCTTTCTTTTGTCATCAGCAAGTTTTTCACGTTTCTCCAAAAAAGTTTTTCTTTCTTTGTTAGGTTTGGACTCTTTAATAATTTCCCCAAGAAGTTCGTGAATGAATTTTAAGTGATAGGCTAATCCATTTCCTGCTTTTGGATGCCCACAAAATAAAGAGTCCCCTATGGGGAAAACCCGTTTTCCATTAAGCGTCCCCAAATCTGCATTGAGGTTTATGTATGGACGGTAATTAAAAGGATTTTCAATTTTTATCTTTCTATCCGCGTCTAAAGATACCAACATCTCAAGTACAGAAATGATGTTTTCGTCTAAATGTGATGTAATTTCAGGATTGTCATCTAAAAAAGTTTTTAAATTTATTGGATTCTTTGTAACAGACGCCAAAAATTCATATTCTTTTCTATGAAGATTGATAAGAATTAGCCCTTCATTAATTTCTTTACGTAAGTCCCCACCCCAAACATAAAATAAATTTAAAGAATTAACTGGCTCAATAGACTTTAGTGTTATTTCCATCAGATTTAGAGGCACACTCGTAAGCTTAACCATTTGAGTGCCTATCCTTAAATCTCTAATATACGGAAAATGGAAGTCACCATCTGGTCTAAGAATAACATCTAAATGATCTGTTTCATTGCTTAGCTTATTGTGCAACGGACTCACGCCAGCATACTTAAAATTCATTTTTTGCTTAGGAATCTTTACCCTCAACTCTTTGGAATTATCCGTTGAGTAGGAGCACTCGACTAAACGACCGGCAGTCGCATCAAAAACACAATCAACAATATCATTATTTATTTCTGAATATTCAAGTCTAGGAGAAAAATAGAATTTTACACCCTGATCTTTACAAGAGAGCATTAAGATAGCTTCTATTATATTTATTGGAACTCCAATTAGGCGATTGGTTCCAAAACACTGCATTAATGTTCTTATATTTTCTGGAGTGTACTTTTGAAAAACATTTGTCTGTATGTGGGTTAGCCATTCCCGTGTGAATGGCTCTCTGGTGTTTATTTTTTTTGATCGATTTTCCAAAACCAAGACATTCGCTTGAACACCAAAAGAATACTTTATGCTATTTGCTAGAAATAGACCACAAACACCTCCTCCAATAATAACAACATTAAAACCTTCAACATTAAATGTTTTCTCCTGGGCGTGTTGTAAATCACCACCAACCTCATATCCAAAACTATCATTTATTAAATTCACGTCATTAGAATAAATTAGTGCCTTAAGGTCACTGTATTTTTTAGAAATGTCGGTTTCATTATTTAATTTAGAAATGATCTCTCTAGGGCCGAGTTGATTTATATTTTCTTCACCTCCTACGGAGAGTTTATTTTCTTGAGGTATGTGTATTTCTTGTTCAGACTTTACAGTAGACAATTTATTTTGCATAAAATGCCTGTCAAAAACTTCTGTAAATAGCCAGCCCTGGCTAGCCGCAGATAGAGTGCGGTTTTTATTGTTTTGGTAAAATTTTTCTATGGCAAGATCCACGTGCTGTGAATTAATTGGTTTTAAATGAGTTTTAATCCATTGATCAACACGCGCACTTTTATGCCCCATCTTCTTAAACTTTTTAATTTCCCTCTTGGCATCATTGATCATACCAAGCTTAATCAAACCATCGATGTAACTCAGCCAAAACTGTTCTATCTTTGGATTTGCTTCGATAGCAGTTTTAAAGAGGGGTAATGACTCCTCAGTCTTATTTACAGAGACCGCTAGCACACCCAAGTTATGATTAGCATCTGGATGAGTTGGCTGGGACTTCAAGATAGCACGGTACAGGCGTTCGGCTTCTTGAATCTTACCTTCTTTATGTGCAGCTATCCCCTGCCGAAGTGCTTGTTCAATTGTTAATTCCATTAAAAGCCCTTCTAATGAATCAATCAGTTCGTAGTAGGCACCATAGATAATTTATGGTCAGTAGCGGGAATATAGACTTCTTCAAGACCTAACTCACGTCGTACGATGTTTGTGCCGCGAACTAAAGAAACCATTTTATAAAAGGCATGCATCCTACTCATGGATTGTCTACCAAAGCCACAATCGCTTGTAAGTATAAGACGCTCGGGTTCAATATATTCAAGGCAACGGCGTATCAAAGCAGCAACCTCTTCAGGTCGTTCGATTTGCATAGTACGATGGCTGATAACGCCGACGGCAATTTTTTTATCTTTCGAGATCAAGGAACCATAATGAGGAATATCCAGTCCATCGTTCGTAGCACCTTCGAGAGTTAAAACATCGATGTCTAATTGGTCAAAGTATGGCAGAGCCTTTTCGTAGGAAGTATTAGAAGGAAACATTTTTTGGGCGCCAGGACTACCCCAGCAAGTATGGCACCATACTTCGCACTTTTCTTTTAGGCCTGAAACTTCGCGATTAAATGCGTTGACATATTGCTCAGGTGTAATTTCCTGATTTTTACCTTGCATGGATTGATGGATAGCGGGTTCCTCAATTTGTACCATAAGCGCACCAGAATCAGCCAACTTATGGTATTCTCGATTTAGTGCATCCGATAAATCCATTAATAGCTCTAAGCGATTAGGATAAAATTCATTAACGCACATATGCGCAAGTACTTGTGCTGAAATTGAACCTATCTTGACCGGTTTATTAGTCATTGGTGCAATTGCTTTCCAAGCTCTGTCCAGTTGCAGCGAAGTCTCTCCTATTTTATCAATAACACGAGGTGTCATACGGGTTTCTATTACTTCCCAAATGAAGTCTCCTGGAGCACAGTTGTCCATTGCTGCATAGGGTTGGACAGCAACATCGGGCTCACTAATCCCTTTGATGCGTTCGTAAGCATAGCTTACCCAGCTACGGCCAGCGACATCGTCATCCAGTCTGGTATCACCATCAACAGCAATATCAATTCCGGCTTTCTGTTGAGCTGTCACGTGACAGGAGAGGCAATCAAAATGCTGTTCCCTGTACGCCCGTTGCGAAAACCCCCGTGATAATTCGAGTCCTCGTAAATTTTCAGTAAACCAACTTGGTCTGGGTAATGCTCCAGTCGTAGTCGTCAGCAGAGTCTGATCTTTAGTTGCCGTGAACATCTAAATTAGTTCCTTTTCTTCTTTCCCACTCTATAATTCTGACGCTATACTTGTTGGATTTATTAAGTTTATTCCTATTTTGCAACTCAACACTTATATAGCGAATCAACTATTTTCTTATGCAAAAAAACTTTGCCATATTTTGATGAAGTTGGGGAGTCTAACTTTAGTGGAGTAGGTTCATCTGCAATTGTAAATGAATTAAGAACAAGACGTGTGTTGTAATAGCTACTGTTATTTGATTCTCTCGCCGTTCTTGAAAGTTATCTTGTAATTTAACTGACCATTCTCATAGTACTCTTCCCAAACACCTTCTAACTTTCCGTTCTTGTAAGTTAATTTTCTCTCTAACTGCCCATTACTAAAGTACTCTTCATAATCGCCATGTAACTTACCGTCCTTGTAAGTCGATTTCGAATATATCAGACCATTGTCGTAATAAAATTCCCAAACTCCTTCTTCTTTGCCTTCCTTATAAGATCCTTTTAATAAGTACCCATGTTCATCCAGACCTTTAACAGAACCAGAGTATGGTTTATCAGTGAACTTTTTATAATAAAAGCCATTAGTATAAACCAAATCAGTTGGTTTAACAGTTTCACTCAACACAATTGAGGATGTGAGACAGAATACAATAGTTAGAAATGTGATGGTAATTTTTTCAATGAAGGAAATGTTTTTTTATCCATTAGATTCTAAATGTGGCAGGAGCGCAGACCAAGCCCAACTTCCTTGCCAGGTACCGTGTATAAGGAGAATATCGCGGCAACCGTTACCACTTTTCACGAGGTAATTGATCCTGGAGCGTAGGTTGCCTTATACATATCTTGGCAATGTTTTTCTACGGTCGTTTCAGGGTATTTGGGTGCTTGTCCTTTATCTAGGCAACTTGATATACATTTGACAGGAAAATCTGGGTTTCCCATGTAAAAGAAAGGGACCGAATAACGTTCCCGGCCAGACATATTAACGACACGGTGCCGCGTTGAGCGGTATCGATCATTAGTCCACCGAGCCATCATGTCGCCAAGATTTACTAAATACGTGTTCGGTTGAGGTTCTGCGTGAACCCAGCCCTCTCCCTCGATCCATAATTGAAGGCCACCACAGTCGTCTTGCATCAGTAAGGTGATGGTACCAAAATCAGTGTGCGCGCCGCAGCCCTTTTCTCCAGGAAGCGGATTTGCAAGCTGAGGAGGATAGTGAAGTAGTCTAAGCGTCGCGAGCTCTTCAACACAAAAACTCTCAAAATATGACTCTTTCAAATTCAACGAAAGGGCTATGCCCGACATCATCGCTCGTGCTAATTCCAGCATGATCGAATAATATTCCGACATCACTGGTTGAAACTGTGGCAGTTCACTAGGCCATTGGTTTGGTCCATGGTTGAATTTCTTATTTCTTACCCGTTTATCATCTTCAGAAATTTCCTGGCCAATATAAAAACCTTCCTTCAAATCGGGGGGTTGCCCTGGCTCCAAAGTTTGTCCTCTTAATGGTTCGTAACCGCGGTTACAACCGGAATTAATTAAATTAATTTGTTCTTTTTCATCTATAGGAAGTGCAAAAAATTCTTGAGTATAATCAAATACGGAATTTTGTAACCTAGAAGAAACACCGTGCCCTGTTATATAAAAAAAACCTGTATCTAAACATGCATCATGCATAGCATTCCCGATAGCTTGTCGATCAACCCTCTCAGAGCCCAGAAGCCCTGATACATCAATCATAGGTAATGATTTTATCTGAACGGATTTTGCTTCTAAGTTTGGATCGGACATTTGGCGAAACTACCGCAATTGTATTTTGTTACCAACCGACTTCAATTATCACTGAGGTTGAAACATTTTGTCAAATAGGGAGCAGAATATAAGACTTGTTGCATTTATAAATTTTATTAATGTTATAATTTTTCAAAAGTGATAAAATTGGATATGATAAGCGCACCAACTGACCAGAGGACTCAAATCTCATGACGCAATCGATGGGTTACCGCGAGGGCATGTGGGCTGTCAGCCCCTACAATTTTGATCCTGCTATACGCGCGGAAATGAATTTGCCGAGCCAGATACAATTGATGGACATGACCCTGCGTGAAGGCCGTCAGGTAGATGGGGTTTCGATTGGTCTCGATGAAGTGGTCGAGTTCGCGCGTCGTATCGATGCTGTCGGCATTCCTATTATCGAAATGCACCATGACGACCCTGAGGAAATCCGACGTGTCAAAAAGCTGGGGATGGATCTCAAGGTTCAGGCTCTCGTGCACCCCACCGCTGCGCTCAATCCCGAGCTTTGCAAACAGGAAATCGATCTGTGTCTGGATGTCGGCTCGGACATCATCTGTCTAGCCTTTGCAGTCTCCGACTATAATTTCCGTCTCGTTGAATCCATGGGTGGTCTGAAGATCAGCCGTGAAGAAGCCATCGACAAAGCCTGCGAAGCGGTTGCCTATGGAAAATCAAAGGGCGCGACAATCAGCGTCCTCACCATGGACTTTACACGCCTCGATCTCGACTGGCTGCTCGAAATCATCGATCGCCTTGTGAAGGCCGGCGCCGATATTGTCCGGATCGACGATATATGTGCGCCCTGTATTCCTGCTGTCTATCAGCATCACGCCAAAGCTGTGAAAGCGCGGATTGGCGATCTCCCGCTGGCCATTCATAGCCACGATGACTTCGACCTGGCCACAGCCGCTCAATTATCTGCGCTGCAGGGAGGCGCTGAAATTTTAGAAGGTTGCATCAACGGATTAGGCGAACGCGCCGGCGTCCCAAATATCGCCGTGCTCGCTGCGATCTGCGAGATATTCTACGGATACGATATGGGCATCAGACTCGATGGATTTCAGGAACTCTCCGAATTCGTGGCACAGGTCTGGAACCAGCCCATCCCTGACCACCTGCCAGGAAACGGCCGCACCGCTTTTTCTCACGCCGCGGAGGTCCATTACGTCCTGCCAGACGATGACCAGTGGTCTTTCAATGCCTGGGCACCTTCGGTACTGGGAAATACCGAAAAGGTAGCGTTGTGTCACTACTCAGGGCCAATGGCCATCAAGCGCCGTGCCAGTGCTATGTCCCTCGGAGAACTAGATACAGCCACGGCCAACCTAGTCCTTGAACACGTACGCAAGGAGCTCAAGCTGCGAAAAGGGCCCCTGACAGATAAACTTTTCACTGAACTGGTTGAGGTCGCGGCACAGGCATCTGCGTCCGGCGACACTGATACCAAACGCCTTGAAGCCTGGAACCGACTGCTTAACGACGAAAGTTAAACTGCCCGCACCCTCATCCCTTGCTTACTAAGTAATAATATAAATATATAGATAATTACAAAATATTGTTGACGGATGCGTCATCGCATAGTCACGAGTAACACCAACTTTTCCTGTCACGGATTTATGTAAATCAATCATCCGTTTAGTTTGTAAAATACTAAGTATTGGATTCTACTACAATCGCGAAACTTATTTAACTTTCATGACTAACCACGGTGTTGGTTCACTTCGCATTTCCCAAACAGTAATTAGCTGGTCCAAATGCGATAGATTTTTGAACCATGGCGCAACAACGTCCTTAATATCCCGCTGACCATCATCTTCTACGGCATTTATGTTATGACTTTCTTTAAACCTATTAATCATTAAGTCTAAACCATTAATGTTGGCTATATTATGTAACTCCACTATGATATCCATTGTCTTGAGTTCTGGCGCCTTAACAGGGTCCAATAAATCATATTCACCTCCCTCAATATCACAAATGACTAGAGTATTTTCCTCCTTAAATGCCCCAAAGTCCTCTATTTTAAATGCACCTCCTATTTTGATTCGATCTTCAATATTATTCTTTTGTGCTAGTTTTCTGCATAGATTTTGAGCTTTTTCACTGATATCAAAGGCAAACGATTTTGTGGCAGGCATCTTTTTTGCCATTCCGACCGCATAGTAACCCTCTGCGCAGCCAATATGAACGACAGTAGAATAATTAGCATCAATAGCACCTGCTATAAACGGTGATAATGGTTGCTCATAGCATCCTATTAATTTAGGTACATAACAACCTTCAGATGATCTTTCCAGGAAGTCCAACCCTATCAAGGGACACGAAGCAACAATCGTATTTTCGTATTTCAAAAATGTTTGGCGAATCAATGCCATACGCCATTTGGCTAATAGACGCAAATTATCGTTCAATAAAAAACCGTTGTTATCGGTTTTTTTACTAACGTTATTTTTCAACATATCTAAAACGCGAGAATTAAAATCCACACCAAGCCCTTTTAAACCTAAAAAATTGTTATTTTAAATATAAGAGTTTACAGAACAAATGTTCAACGACAATACGAGATACATTTAGCAATCCAAAGCCTACAAAGTTAGTTTATTTACAATCCCACCTCTTAATAGCCCTATCTCCATAAACCATTATTTATATTTATTTTAGCATAATAATTTTTGTGATTGCGCGACACTGTATCAAATTTTTTTGGGATTAGGACAACACGTTTTTCCGCGTCTAAAATATCAGTAGCAATCTTTCAATGTCATCTCATCGAATAGCATCTAGCCCCAGCCTCACTATGCCGCTTCCCCACTTATCAGCCCACATATTCTATATGGCTAAAGAATGCGAAATCCAATCGATTCAGAAAACACATTAAAGACGTAAATGCAGAAAATTGTCAGCACTATACTGCCAGCTGCTGCTGCCAAAAATCCAAATTTGCTAATCAGCCAGGGAAACAGAAAAAACATCGGTAGAGTGGGCGCGATGAAAAATAATGTGTAGGTGATATGGTTGGCGATTTTGGTGTCTGATGCGCCTTCGAAATGCATCCAAAAAATGACCAGTAATGTGGTCAGAGGAAGGGCTGCAATCATGCCGCCAAATTTATCGTTACGTTTGGCGATTTCTGAAATCAGCACAATGAACCCGGCTGAGACAAACAGTTTGGTGAGGATAAATGCCATACCGACCTTCTATTCCCACTCTATCGTTTCATCGTAATTTATCATCTTAAAACAGATATTTAAAATTACTTTGTAACTACTTTGTAAGTGGTTACTTCTTGTTTGGCTTTTCAAACTCATTTTTTTCGTCTCTATTTTTCATCAATAAGTAAACTCTCTGTAAATTTATTGAGATAGCAAGCAACAGTGAGATAACTACTATTTCGAACCAAAACCCCATATTAAAATATCTTAAAATATTGATTTTATTTATTTATTCATTCCCACTCAATAGTTTATTCTCTCTAAGTCATTGATATC